>JAEEGL010450643.1_pt1 | contig 33045 bp, 26 predicted proteins | sample 9134231 | NCBI WGS metagenome assembly JAEEGL01 (sample SAMN16246548, study PRJNA631951) | gut metagenome | biome: gut microbiome; feature: rumen; material: fiber-attached | host: Bos | place: Iran: Karaj | collected 2018-10
AGATAGACAGATAATGCTCTGCCTCCTTCGGGAATCTGTCTTTTCGTCTGATTCGCAGACCAGTTTTTCATATCATTCTTACGATCATCGAAAGCAGCGAAAAAGGCGGATAATTCTCGTGAAGATTTTGATTTGCGTCTGAGTTCAGAGTTAAACCCTCGCGGTCTGCTATCATACAGCCACGCAAAATCCCAAGCGTCATATTGATTACTACTTAGAAATAAACCACCAATATCTTCAGCAATTCTGAAATAGTTCTGTTTTTCCCAGCTTAACGCAATACTGAGGGTCTCAAAGCATTCAACGGTTTGTCTTTTTGTCCTGCTTGCCCGATGAAAACCCTTTAATCCGAATAACAGGTTTTCGTACTTATCCCATAATGCGGTTTCTGCAGTATCATTGCCTTCCATGGCAAAGTACATAAGAAGTTCGGAAAGATGAAGATAGTTCCAACTCGAGTCAGGTTTCTTGCCCAGTAACTTTTGCTCAATAAGCTCCAGGAACTCTTTGTTATCTGGAAAACATGAAATCAACTGGTAATCATACCATGCCCTTGTTCCCTCACACTGTGTATCAAAAGAAAGATTCCTCTCACAAGCCCAAAGGACAAGTTCCCGATAACGCTCTGGGTTCTCCTGGACAGCAAGAATCCCTCGACCAAGACCTCGTTGAAATGCTTGCTTTACCTGATTTTTTGTCACAACTGACCTCCGAATGTGAGCAGTTTCAGATCATCTGGAAATGCTTTAGCGCATTCTCTATGGCCTTTACCTTTTCTTCCGGACAGCCTGGCTGCCAGGAATCCGGAGATTTCGCCTTATTATAGTTCTCCCGCTCGATGATGCCGTGTTGACGTTTCACCTAGGCAATATTCAGATTCGTCACATGGAAACCATACTTTTCCTGCACCCACGCCTGAATCTCTTTATATGTCGCCTTACTCTCCGCTGCCGTCAGATCCAGCTCATCCACATCGATCTGCACGCTGACATGATGCTTCGCCTCAGAAAGTTTGGACAAAAGACATACCGTCTCGAGCATCCCAGAACTTTCCAATGCGATTTCCCTGACCTCTCCTTCATCCGTGGGGATTGGAAACGTGAACACGATTTTCTTGATCCAGCACCCATTCTTCGGCTTCTCGGTATAGATCTCGACATAATCGATTATGGTTCGCATCAGTTCTTTCTGTTCCGCCTCGTTACAGCTAAAGTATACCTTATCGAAAGTGATAAGTAAACGATATATATTCTCTTCGGTTAGCTGCTCCTGTCGGATCGTGTGGATCTGATCCCATATGGACTCTTTCTCTTCCTCGATCTCCCCTATCAGGCCATACTGCTCATCATAGCGTCGTTGAAGGTCCTGCAGTTTCTCTTCAAAAAACGGATCCGCATCTTCCAACCCGTCCATCTGCTGCTCCAGGCGCCTTTTTACGCTCTGGGCCCGCCTCATCCTCTCATCGGCGTATTCCAACTGTTTTTCCAATTCCGAAGTGTCAACCGTCTTCCCGATTCTGCTCTTGATGGCATCGACAAACATCGGCCGGTTGACCATGGCAGAAACGACCTTTGCGACCAGGCTGTTTAGTTCTTCCTGCTCAATGTTGGTTCGAAAACTGCACTTATGCCCGGTGGCGTCCTTTGTGTTCTTGCAATAATAGTAGTACCTGACGGTCTTCCTTCCTCTGTCCTTGATGATGTTGCCGTAGAGGGCTTTCCCGCAGAGGGGGCATCTTATGAGCCCGGACAGGATGTGTGCGTGCTCCGGATCATTGACCGTCTCCCGCCGATAGCCGGTCATTTGCCTTTTTTTCTGCGCGAGATTCCAATCGGTTTCGCTGACGATCGCTTCATGCTGTCCGTCATACATCGGAAACTCGCTCTTTCTAACCACGTGCATCTCGTTTCGGGTGCCGATCCTCTTCTCGATTTTGCGCCTTCCGTAAGCAATCTTGCCCATGTAAACCGGATTGTCCAGAACGTCTTTGATGAAGGTCGTGGAAAACCCGGGGATCGTGTTGTTCTGCCGGGTCTTTTTGACATATCCGTTCTTGTTCAGATAGGAGGCAATCCCCTTAACACCCTCGTTGGTATGAACGTACCGATCGAAAATGATTCTGATCACGTCGACTTCGTCTTCCGCGATCTTCAGTTCCCCATCAACCAGTTTGTATCCGTATGGGGCAAATCCGCCATTCCATTTTCCTTCTTTTGCCTTCTGTGCCCGGCCTGCCATGGTCTGCGTCCGGATGTTCTCACGCTCGATCTCCGCCACTGCTGAAAGGACGGAGATCATCAGTTTGCCGGAATCCTTCGAACTGTCAATGCCGTCTTCGACGCAGATCAGGTTGACGCCGAAGTCCTGCATGAGCTGAAGGGAGTTCAACACGTCCGCCGCGTTCCGGCCAAAGCGGGACAGCTTATATACCAGGACATAGGACACGCCGTCCCTGCCCTCCTGGATGTCCTTCAGCATCCGCTGGAATTCCTTCCTGCCCTGAATGTTCTTGCCGGAGAATCCCTCGTCGGAGTATTCCCCCGCCACCTCCATCTCCTGGAACTCCGCATACTTCCGGAGTTTGTCCCTCTGGGCATCCAGACTGTACCCGTCCACCTGCATCGCGGTGGAAACACGGGTGTAGATGTAACACTTTATCTGCTGATTCACTTGCTCTCTCCTTCGGTTTCAGAATTCACGGATGCCGCACCGGTATCGCCCTCTCCCTTTTTCGAGAGCAGTTCGATCCGGATGTAGTATTCCAGTAACCGGATCAGGTAATCCGGTGCATGCCTTCCGTCCCTCTCCCATTCGGACATGGTCCGATAAGGGATCTTGAAATACTCGCAGAACTCCTTCCGGTTCATCCCGGTGCTCTTTCTCAGTTCCTTGATCCTGGCAGCCTTGTCCATAAAACGCCTCCCATTGTTTCTGATGTGATCATAGTATAGCACATCTTTATAAAGAACACAATGTGTCTTTTTTTGTTTTTATTCTGTTCCTGTTTTTTCTTTTGGAGGTGTGACCACTTCCAGGTACCTTCGGTATCGTTCTTCCGCCTTCTTAAGATGCCTCCACTTGTCCTTAAGCGGTTCAAAGCGGACACGAAGCGTCTGAAGACCTGCCAGCACCTTGCGGCCGTACTTCAGGATCAGTTTCGTCATCACGTCGATGCACCGGTCGAAAGCGGCGCGGTCTTCCGGGTTCTCCATTTTTTTACTCATTTTCTTTTTTCTCCTTCCCCTGTCGGAACGGGAACAAAAAAAACGCACCGTACCAATCCAAACCAAAGAAGGGGGAACCCATCCTTGAAAAGAGATTAGTACGATGCGTGAACAGTTAAGCAGACCTCTGGGCGGCGGTCGGATACGTCAAGGCGGTTTATACCGACGGCCTACAAATACGGCGAGCGCTTACCGGTTCGTTTTTTCCCGGCCAATAACAGACATCGTCACCGCCTTCCGGAACCGGAATGAGGTGCCTTTAGCACGGCGGCAAGGTCATTCTACAACACGTGGTGTCATTTGTCAAGAGAAAAATCGAAAATTTGTTCGGTTGTTAAGTGTTCGTCCTTACCTGAGGGGTTTGGGGTCGTCCCCAAAATCCTGCGCAAGTGGACCAGAGGTTCCCTTGGGCGATGCTTGCAATCCCCCTGACGGAGCCCTTTTAAGGATCGTTATACCGGTAAAAGAGTTATACCGATTCCCGGAAAGCGGCCCGCTTTTGCAGGCTTTTTCGCAAAAGAAATCGGTATAACTTTTCTGAATAGTGATCCATTAAAAATGGTTTTAGCGCAGTTTATCGGTATAACAAACTCACTTCAATCCGTACAATCGGCGCAGCAGATCGTCATCATTGACCTTGCAAATCTCTCTTTCATAAGGAGAAAGCGGTTCCTAAGAGACCGCCTTAATAGTCTTTCGCTTCATTTCAAGATCGGCAAATGGATATTGGCCTCTTCTCCTTGCATGGTAAAACACATTACCCACGAACATTTTTACATACTAGTCACTATTCGGTATCAATCCCATGATGAAAAGTACGAAAGATGAGGGAGCTCCGAAATCGGAGCTCCCTGTTTTTATACGCAAACCAACAGCTCATGAACAACAAATCAGTTTGACTTCGGTTTTCTTCGTAATCTAAAGAAAATCATCACTCCTCCGACAATGAGCATTGCCGCAATCGTACCTCCAACCGCGAGAGTCCACGTTGGAAACGGCTTTTCATGCAAGGAAAGGTTCAGATCCAATCCGCCGTATACCAGTTGTCCGCCGTTCGCTTCCATCGCGGCTTTTATTTCTTCCTGATTTCTCCGGATTTCCGAGAGCACCTCTTCTCCGGTCGGTAATTCGCGATAATCTGTCACTTTCAAATAGTCTTCATTGAAGAAAATCGGTGCCGTAACGTGGATGACTCGTTCATCGCCTCGGAAGGAATAATGCAGGAAATAGTCCCTTCCGTACATTGAAACGGAAACGTCTCCCTTTTCACCAGCCTTCCGGATCAGTTCACGCATTTTTTGGACGGCCCGGACGAAAACTACAGATTCCGCGCCCCCTCCGCTCGACAGAGACCCATTATTAGCAACGTAAATCTGGAAAGAAGATACAGGGGTTTGTTCTTCCGTTTCAACGACAAAGTAATAATATGCCAGCGACGACCGGCACTCCTGAAGCGACGCGGCCGTTTCGGAAACGTTCAATTGTTCCACCCGAAATCCTTCCCCCATTTGAAGTGTTTTCAAATTCACGGATTTAGGGAGACCAAGCATTCCGGCTGTTTCACGAAACGTTTCCATTCCATCCGTTTCGGCATATGATAGCACATCTTCCGGAATCGCATTTTCTTCGGCTAAGACGCTTTCGCAAAGAATAAACAACAAAAGAACTGAAAGAAACAACACGCTAGTTTTTTTAAGTATTCTCATCATTATCTCCTTTCTCAACCACGTCTTTCTCTTCTCAAGCATCAATATTTAATATATCGAATCTATAGATTCTGCCCAAAAATACGACAAATTGCTTACAAAGGCGGAATAGTCAATATACTGGTATGAATTATAAGCAGGATCCATACAGATCACTTGATCTACCCCGAATGAATTAGTTCGATATCCCTGGACAAGAACTATGTGTCCAATTCCTGAATAATAAACACACCCCGCTACGATTGGTCTATGGAATGTATAGCTTTCTGATTGAATACCCTGATAACTCAAATGTCCGGAAACGACGTGATTATTGAGTCCGTACGACGTTAATCCGCCTGCCATTGTACTCATCGGTACAACGGTATTCGAATAACTGCCAATAGTCGTATAGCAATAATTCGCTTGTGTAATGCTTCCTCCGTAATAATTCACTGTTGAAGCTCCGCATGCCGCCCAACACCAATTAGATAGGCTTTGAGTTACAATAGGAACACCGATACTGTAATTCGACGGAATAGCAAAAACAGGAAGTGAAAACTGAACTGACAATAAAAGGGTCGACATCACGATGCTGAAAAACCAGATTACCTTCTTTTTGAATTTCGACATTTCAGATACCTCCGCTTCATACATTATTAAGAACAAACCCGATTATTACTTTTATGCCTTTTTTCTTTTTCATGACCTCTTCGATAGTGCACCCTAGGTTGCTCGCTGCGATGGGGAAGTGCCTGCAATACGACTGTGATTGAATCAGGGAGTGATCAAGACATCCACCGCTCGATTTCAACATAGCAGAAGGGAGCGATAGATGTCAAGGGTTATTTGTGATTTTTTTGGATTTTAACAAATTAACAGGGCAACAGTTTGAAACAACCTCGATCTTTACACGATTTGCGCGAAATACTAGAATGATATACTCTATTAAATGAATTATTTAGCAAGCATCGTCTCACGAGCGCACTACGCCCCATTCGACAAGAGAGACTTTGGGGACTGCCCCAACCCCCGCTGCATTCATTCTTAGGCAATCATATGGAAGAATCTCAGTGCCTCTTCGATGGCCGTCTTCTTCTCTTCCGGGCATCCTGGCCGTCTGCTGTCTTCGGACTTTGGCTTGTTGTAGTTCTCCCGCTCGATGATGCCATGTTCGCGTTTCACGGTGGCAATGTTCAGACACGTCACGTGAAATCCGTATTTTTCCCGGACCCATTCCTGGATCTGCTTGTAGGTGGCTCCCTGAAGGAACTCGGACATATCCATGCCTTCCAGATCGAACTCCACGCGCACCCGTTTTATCGATATGTTTTCTTTGGAAAGCCGTGTTACCGTCTCAACGTGCCCCGTCCATGGGAACATATCGGCCGGCTGCACTTTGTCCACCCGGTACCCACCGTCCGAAAGGATCCGGAGGTCCCGCGCAAGCGTGGCCGGGTTGCAGGAAACGTAGACGATGCGCTCAGGCGCGAGCTTCAGCATGGTTTCAAGGCATTGCCGGTCGCAGCCTTCCCGCGGCGGATCAGTGACAATGACGTCGATCTTTTCTTCCGGGTGAGCATCCGCCCATGCAGGCAGGACCTCCTCGGCTTTCCCGACGAAGAATTCCGCATTGGCAATGCCGTTCAGGGCGGCGTTTTCCTCGGCGTCCCGGATGGCCTGCGGGACGACTTCGACGCCGTAGACTTTTTTCGCATGCTGCGCCAGGAACAGGGAAATCGAGCCGATGCCGGAATAGAGATCCCAGACCGTTTCACGGCCGGTCAGGGCCGCGAATTCGAGGGCCTTTTCATACAGCCGCCGGGTCATCACGGGATTCACCTGGAAGAAGCTGTTCGGCGAGATCCGGAAGCGGACGTCCCCAATCAGGTCTTCGATGAACCCATCGCCGAAGACGGTCTTCGTGTTCGGGCTTAAAACGACGTTCCCCGGGGTTCTGTTGACGTTCAGGGAAAGAGACCGGAGGGCAAGCGATCGCGACTCTATCGTGGCTTTTAAGGCCTCTCCGAGCGCCTCAATGCCGGGAAGCGTCTCGCCGTTCAGCACCAGCGTCACCATCAGTTCCCCGGTCGAGAATCCTTTCCGGATCATCAGATGGCGGAACAGGCCTTCGCCCGTCGCTTCATTGTAAACGGGAATGCCGTACCGGACAAGGTGCGCTTTCACTGTGGAAACGATTTCCGAAAACTCCGGCGGAGAAATGAGGCAGTCCGGAGTCTCAATGATGCTATGCGTCCGTCCGGCATAGAAGCCGGCCGTGATCCGCCCTTCCCGGTCGAGTCCGAACGGCACGATCGCCTTGTTCCGGTAGCGGAACGGGTCCTCCATGCCGAGACAGGGTTCGACCGTGATCGAGGAAAACCCGCCGATCCGGCGGAGCGCCTCCCGGACTTTCGCCGTCTTGAAGCGGAGCGCCGCCTCATAATCCAGTTCCTGGAGCTGACAGCCGCCGCAGGGGCGCGCCTTCGGGCAGCGCGCTTGGATCCGGTCAGGAGAAGGTTCGACGATACGGAGCAGTTTCGCATAACCGTAGGTCTTTTTCATCTTCATGATCCGGCACTCGACGGTGTCGCCCGGCAACGCATCCTTGACAAAAAGGGCGAAAGTATCGACTTTTCCCACACCTTCGCCCTCTGCCGTCAGATCCGTGATCCGGACGGTCAATTCATCATCTTTTTTCAACATAAGTTTCCGCTCCCGAAACAACCGCCGTCAGTTCTCGCTCTTCGACGTTTTGCGGATGTTCGTTCCGATGTATTTGTTCACGCCGAGGAAGTCATTGGACGTCGTCTTCTCGAATTCCTCGATCATGATCTCCAGTTTCGCATCGGTATCGTCTGCATTGTTCAATGCCAATGCTTCGATGAGAGACGGCCGCTTCGGCGAACCGTACTCGAACTCCCCGTGATGCGCGAGGATGCAATGCAGCAATTCCGTCGCCAGTTTTTTCGGAAACCCTTCGATCGTGTCGATCCGTTCCTTCACCATCTGGTAGCCGATCACGATGTGGCCGAGGAGCTGGCCTTCGTCCGTGTAGTCATTGTCCGGAAAATCCGAGAGTTCCTGCAGTTTTCCGACGTCGTGGAACATGGCGGCGGCGAGCAGAAGGTCGCGGTTCAGGATCGGATACTGCTTCACGTAGAAGTAGCAGAGTTCCGTCACGCGGAGCGTGTGCTCGAGAAGGCCGCCGATGAAATTGTGATGCACGGACTTCGCCGCGCTGTGACTCTTGAATGCGGCAATGAACGCCGGATCGTCGACGAAGAACGACTCCACCAGCCGCTTCATCTTCGGATGCTCGATCTTGTCCTTCAGGTTCATCAGTTTCGCATACATGTCTTCCACGGACTGATCGGACGCCGGAAGGTAATTGACCTCGTCGTACTCGCCCTCCCTCGCGCGGCGGATGCGCCGTACGTTCGCCTGCAAGGCGTTGTTGTACATCAGCACGTCGCCCTCGACGACGATATAGTCATTGGCCTCAAAATGCTCGATGGCATTCGTCAGATCCCAGACTTTCGCGTCCAGAACGCCGGTTTTGTCCTGCAGTTTCAGCGAGTAATAATTCCGGCCGTTCTTCGTCGTGCCGGGCGTCTTCTGCTTGCAGAGGAATACCTGGCTGATGTGGATGCCTTCTCTCATGTCCTGAATAAACAGCATTTCGTTCGTTCTCCGTTCTGTTTAGGTTATCTTTCGCCGAGTTCGGCGGAAAGGTTGATGATTTCTTCCGTTCCGTTATTCATTCTGCCGACACGGATCTCCACGGTCTCTCCCGGCGCCACGGTCTCCAGAAATTCCTGCAGCCCGCGGTTCGAGATCATCGTCCGCATATTGACGAAAATGATCCGGTCGCCCGCCTGGACGCCGGCGAAATACGCAGGGCTGTCGACCGACACGTCCTGCACGTAAAGCCCGGCCTTCCGGTCCGTTCCGAGCACGTCGTCCGCCGAGACGGTCCGGCAGAACACGCCGAGATACGGCACTTTCTCACCGGAAAGGAGCTTGTTCATGACGAATTTCAATGAGCTGATGCCTGCCGCCACGGCCGTCCGTTCTTCGCCGGCGCTCCGGTCGGACATCCACCCGACCACGTCGCCGTTTTCATTGATCAGGATGCCGAGACTGCCCGGCGTGCGGGACATATTCGTATACAGCAGCTGCTGATAGCCGTCCGTCAATGCTTCCTCCGCGGAAATGTAGGTCAGACGGCCTTCGTCCGCCGCCACATACCGTCCGTAGAGCGAGCCGATGAGGAAGACGCGGTTGCCGCGATTCAAATAAGAGGAACTGCCCACCGGAAGGATCCGGACAGGGTTTTTCAAAAGGTCCTTGCCGATCTTCAGCACCGCGATCCCGGTATTCTCATCCACCCCGTACGGCTCCATCGCGAGCACTTCGCGGCCGAGCGTCACGTGATACATCGACCCTTCGGTGTACTCCCGGCCGTCCGTGATCAGAAAGACCGCTTCATCATTTTCGGCAATGAACGCGCCGAACAGCTCGATCCGGTTCGTCTGGGGTTCATTGAACCAGTCTTCCGCCGCAGGCTGCACCAGCGTCACGGGTGCGATCCCGGCTTCGACGCTCTTGAAGATGCTGTCGAGCGTGACGGGTTCCGGTTCGGTTTCGGAAGGCAGGGCTTCGGAAGGCGCATCCGCTTCTTCCGTGCTGGGTTCCGCTTCCGTCGGCGCTTCTTCCGTTGGTTCCGTCGGAGTCAGGATGTCGCCGCCCTCCGAGGGCTCCTGATCGCCGCGCGGCAGGATGATGATCTGCGATTCGGTCGGAGCCGTTTCCCTGCCGAAGAGGTCGCGGCTTAAGTTGAAGGCCACGCCGGCCACCACGCCGAAGATCGCCGCTGCGGCAATGACGCCGAGTACCGTGAACAGGATTTTTTTCACGTTCTTTTTCGGAACGATCCGTTCCCGAATGAACGAGCGTTCCTTTTTGTCTTCGTTCCTGTCCATGTTCCGGTGCCGGCTCCTTTCTGCGGTCCTTGCCCGACCGCCGATTTCACTGCCTACATCATATCACACCTTCCGAAAAGTTTCAACGGAAGCTTCCGGCACATAAATGGTTTGAAAAGAATTTTTACATAAGAGAACCTTGGGACTCCATCCGCAAGGAGGGTGTCCCAAGGTCACTTCCTTTACCGACTGATTCAGGCGGTACTTATGCAGTTGCAACCGTGCCGAAATCCGCTTTCAGCGACGCGCCGCCGACCAGGCCGCCGTCGATGTCCGGCTCAGCGAACAGTTCCGCCGCGTTCTTCGCATTGACGGAGCCGCCGTACTGGATGCGGATCGCATTGGCCGTCTTCCGGTCGTAGAGTTCCTGAATGAGGAGACGGATGGCCTTGCAGACTTCTTCCGCCTGCGCGGTCGTCGCGGTCTTTCCGGTGCCGATCGCCCAGATCGGCTCATAGGCAATGACCATGCCCTTCGCCTGCTCTGCACTGACGCCCTGCAATGCGATCTTTAACTGCATCCGGATCCAGTCGATCGTGATGCCCTGTTCTCTCTGCTCGAGAGACTCGCCGCAGCAAAGGATCGGGGTCAGACCCTTCTCCAGCGCCTTCAGGACTTTCTTATTAATGTCCGCATCGGTTTCCTTGAAATACTCTCTCCGCTCGGAATGGCCGAGGATCACGTATTTCGCACCGGCATCGAGCAGCATGTCCGCCGAGGTCTCGCCCGTGAAGGCACCCTTGTCCTCGAAGTAGATGTTCTCGCCGCCGACCTTGATGCCGGAGCCCTTGACCGCCTTCACGACCGTCGTCACGTCAACGGCCGGAACGCAGAACACGACTTCGTTCTTCGTGCCCTTGATGAGCGGAACGAGCGTCTCGCACAGCGCCTTCGCTTCCGTCGGCGTCATGTTCATTTTCCAGTTGCCTGCAATGATCTTCTTTCTCATATGCGACCTCACTTGTCATCCGCCGCCGTCACGCCCGGAAGTTCCTTGCCTTCGAGATACTCTAAGGAAGCGCCGCCGCCGGTCGAAATGTGTGACATCTTGTCCGCATATCCGAGTTTGTTCACTGCCGCCGCAGAATCGCCGCCGCCGATGACCGTGATCGCATCGGTTTCCGCAAGCGCCTTCGCGACTGCTTCGGTACCGGCTGCCAGGATCGGATTCTCGAACACGCCCATCGGTCCGTTCCAGACGACCGTCTTCGCATCCGCGACCGCCTTCGCGAACAGTTCTCTCGTCTTCGGTCCGATGTCGAGGCCCATCAGATCATCCGGGATCGCGTTCGAATCCACGACACAGGTCTCGATCTCCGCGTCGATCGGATCCGGGAAGTTCTTCGCGACGACCGTATCGACCGGAAGCAGCAGGGTCTTGCCGAGCTTCTCAGCCTTTTCAAGCATTTCCTTGCAATAATCGATCTTCTCGTCGTCGACGAGCGAATGACCGATGCCGTAGCCCTTCGCCTTTAAGAAGGTGAACGCCATGCCGCCGCCGATGATGAGCGTGTCGCACTTCTCGAGGAGGTTCGAGATGACGTTCAGCTTGTCCGCGACTTTCGCGCCGCCTAAGATCGCGACGAACGGACGCACCGGGTTCTCGACCGCATTGCCGAGGAATTCGATTTCTTTATTCATCAGGTAACCGACCGCATTCTCGCCGCCCTTCGCGCGGATGAACTCCGTCACGCCTGCGACGGAAGCATGTGCGCGGTGCGCCGAACCGAAGGCGTCGCAGACGTAATCGTCTGCAAGATCCGCCAGTTCCTTCGAGAACGCTTCGCCGTTCTTCGTCTCTTCCGAGCCGCGGAACCGCGTATTCTGAAGGAGCACGACGTCGCCGTTTTCCATGGCTTCGACAGCTTTCGTCGCCGCGTCACCCGTGACGTTATAATCGGAAACGAAGGTCACTTCCTTGCCGAGCTTTTCGCTGAGCCGCTTCGCGACCGGCGCCAATGACTCGCCTTCGTTGGGGCCGTTCTTCACTTTACCGAGGTGCGAGCAAAGGATGACTTTCGCGCCTTCCGCGATCAGCTTTTCGATCGTCGGCAATGCGGCAACGATCCGGGTCTCGTCCGTGATACGGCCTTCCTTCAGCGGCACGTTGAAATCGCAGCGGACCAGTACGCGCTTGCCGGCCAGATTCTTCAGATCATCAACAGATTTCTTTAACATGTTATCGTCCTTTCTTGAAAAGGGGCCCGGTCCAGACGGACCGGACCCTGTTGGGTGTGTATTTGCTTTCCCGCGGGAATCAACCTAACTCAGCGAAATACTTGATCGTTCTCACCATCTGGCTGGTGTAGGAGTTCTCGTTGTCGTACCAGGAAACGACCTGGACTTCATAGAGATCGTCCGCGATCTTCGCAACCATGGTCTGCGTCGCATCGAAGAGGGAACCGAACTTCATTCCGATGACGTCGGAGGAAACGATCGGATCTTCACAGTAACCGAAGGACTCGGAAGCCTGAGCTTTCATCGCGGCATTGATGCCTTCCTTCGTGACGTTCTCGCCCTTCACGACAGCCGTAAGGATCGTGGTGGAGCCGGTCGGGACCGGAACACGCTGAGCGGAACCGATGAGCTTGCCGTTCAGTTCGGGGATGACGAGACCGATCGCCTTCGCAGCGCCCGTGGAGTTCGGGACGATGTTCGCGGCGCCGGCACGTGCACGGCGAAGGTCACCCTTGCGGTGCGGGCCGTCCAGAATCATCTGGTCGCCGGTGTAGGCGTGGATCGTGCTCATGATGCCGGACTGGATCGGAGCATAGTCGTTCAATGCTTTCGCCATCGGAGCGAGGCAGTTCGTGGTGCAGCTCGCTGCGGAAATGATCTGATCGTTCGCAGTCAGGGTCTTCTCGTTCACGGCGAAGACGATGGTCGGAAGGTCATTGCCCGCCGGAGCGGAAATGACGACTTTCTTCGCGCCTGCGGTGATGTGCGCCATGGACTTTTCTTTCGAGGTATAGAAGCCGGTGCACTCCAGAACGACGTCAACGCCGAGCTCGCCCCACGGAAGTTCCGCAGCGTTCGCTTTCGCATAGATCGTCAGGGTCTTTCCGTCGACCGTGATGGTGCCTGCTTCGTCATCCGCGGAAACCGTATGAAGGTTCTCGCCGATCTTTCCGCAGTATCCGCCCTGAGCGGTGTCATACTTTAAAAGATGCGCCAGCATGGAAGGCTTCGTCAGGTCATTGATGGCCACGATTTCATATCCTTCTGCCCCAAACATCTGCCGGAACGCAAGGCGTCCGATACGTCCGAATCCGTTAATTGCGACTTTAACAGCCATATTTTTGTCCTCCGTAAAGTTTTTTAGGCAGTATTGCTTTTCACAATCCCGTTTGGGTTAATAATACCCGATTTTCCGCGGAAAATCAAGGAAAAAGTGTGAGAAAACAGGCGATTTTGCAAAATTTGATAAAATTTTCACAAATAGACTGCCGCATTATTGCAATCTGCTCAAAACAGCCTGCCGAACCGCTTACTTTTCCTCTCCGCATGCCTTGAGAAGTATCTTGTGAAGCCGTATCTCATAATCCGGCGTACAGGGAAGCGGCGTGCCGTTCTGCACGCTCGAGAAGAACGCACGAAGCATGTTCTTGTACCGGTGGTATTCTTCCGTCGTCTGCATTTCCCCGCTCGCTCTCCACGCCGTGTCGGTCGTGAGATGGTAATCCGTCTTCAGGAGATCCCCGTCGGCGCCCGGCTCGTCCGAAGAACGGTATTCCGTGGGCGTCAGCTCAAACGTGCCGTTCTCGCAGACGATGAGCACGTTCCTCCGCTGATAACCGCCCCGCTCCGTCGCGCTCGTCCGGGCAAAGGACGTGCCCTTCGGATAGCGGAACGCCGCGAACGCATTGTCAAAGGACTCCACGTCGTCCAACCCGCTTTTCGCATTCAGCGGGATCACTTCGAGCGGTTCGCCCTGCAGCCGGTAAATGAGGTCCACGAGATGGCAGCCGAGGAAATACATCATGCCGCCCGGGTAATTCGCGAGCCAGTTCCGCTTCCAGGGTTTGTGATAGCAGCTCATCTCCGCATTAACGTACAGAATGTCGCCGAACTCGCTGGCTTTGCACCGTTCTTCAAATTCGCGAAGGGCAGGGTTGAAACGGTACATGTATCCGAGGGAAAGCGGCAGGCCCTTTGCCTTCGCCGTATCGCACATCTCCTCGAATTCCGCCTGATTGATGCCGCCCGGCTTGTCCATGTGCACCGGGAAGCCCGCATCCAAGGCCATCTTCGCGTATTTCGTCAACACCGAGTCGACCGTCTCCACCGTGATCGCGTCAATACTCTTGTCCGCAAGGATCTCCTCCAGCGTCAGCACCGGTTTTCCGTGGTATTCTTCGGTCCGGTCCGTAAGGAAGCCGGGCACGTCGTCTTCCGTCGTGCAGTATCCCACGAGTTCCACTTCATCGCTCATCTCCCACATGGCATTGAAAATGCCGCTGGCGTGGTCGTGTCCGATCCCGATCTGTGCTACCCGGATTTTTTTCATCGTCATTGCCTCCCGATGTGCGTATTTTATGGGGGTTGTCCCCGTTTCCTTCCCTCCTGAATTGTATCTGTAACGCCCGGAAAAGTCAATCATCTCTTGCCCTCAGCACTTGAATTCACTATGCCGCTATGCTATATTGAACGTAAGGAAGGGGGTCTCGTCATGAGCAATACCGATGAAACAACCTTGGCAACCGTCCCGAAATCCGCCGGGGAAATGCTCCCGGAGCCGCCTTATGAGGCGAAACCGTTTTATCAGAAAGTCTTAAGGATCGGTCTTCCGATCGCCATTCAGGCGCTCATCACACAGCTTGTGGAAGCTTCGGATACGCTGATGCTCGGCTTCCTGTCGCAGAGCGCGCTGTCCGCAATCTCGCTCGCGACGCAGGTCCACTTCGTCCTCAATATGATCTTCATCTCGATCAACGTCGTCATTTCTTCGATGGCCGCGCAGTACTGGGGAAAGAAGGACGTCGTCACGGTCGAGAAGACGCTGGCGTTTTCGCTGAAGATCTCCGTCGGCACCGCGCTCCTCTTCTTCGCCGGCGCCTTCTTCCTGCCGAAGACGCTCATGACTCTGTTCACCGACGATCCCGTGCTCATAGAACTCGGCGTCGAATACCTCAGGATCGTAGGGTTTTCCTACATTTTCCTCGGCATTTCCTATCCCTTCCTCGGCATCCTGAAGAACACCGGGCGGGTGGCGAAGAGTTCCGTGTTCAGCACCACGGCCGTTTTCCTGAACCTCGCGTTCAATGCCCTGCTGATCTACGGACTGCTCGGCTTTCCGCAGATGGGGATCCGCGGAGCAGCGCTCGCGACGGTCATTGCCCGGGGTGCGGAGGCATTGCTCTGCATCATCGAGACGGCCTTCGCGAAGAAAGCGAAGTTCCGCTTCAAATACTTCATTCACGACGACAAGCCGGTGCGCGTTCAGTTTTTGAAACTCCTGCCGGGGATCCTCGGGAACATGGCCGTTTGGGGCGTCGGCCAGACCGTCTTTTCGTCGATCATCGGCCACCTCGGCTCGGATGCCGTCGCGGCCAATTCCCTCGCGTCGATCGCCCAGCGTCTCGGCGTCTGCTTCTGCAACGGCGTCGGCAACGGCAGTTCGGTCATCGTCGGTCACGAACTCGGGGCGAATCATCTGAACCGGGCGAAGATCTATGCGAAGAAGCTGCTCAAACTCTCGCTCATCATCGGCGCGATCTCAGCGTTTCTGTTGTTCCTCGCCACACCGCTCATCGTACAGATCGCGGGCGTGAACCTGACGGACAATGCGAAGGAATTGCTGAGGTACATGATCTATATGATGTGCTTCTACGAGATCGGGAAGGCGGCAAACACGGTCTTCGTGCACGGCTGCTTCTATGCGGGCGGCGACATGAAATTCGGTCTGATCTGCGACGCGATCAACCTCTGGGGCTTCATCATCCCGATCGGACTGCTCCTCGCGTTCGTCATCAAGGCCCCGGTGATCCTCGTATACTGTTTCCTCCGCATGGACGAGATCGTGAAGATCCCGGCGGAGATCATTCATTACAAAAAATACGGCTGGGTGCGGAACATCACGCTCGAACGTGAGAAACAGCAGGCCGAAAGCAAGGTTAAAGCATGAGCACTTTGGTGGATTACATCCGCTGGATGGGCAATTTTGATTTTGAAAAGCTTCCGTTTTCCGATCCGGACGCGGTCATTCTGACCCTGATCTCCTACATGGACCTCACCCGTCTTTTCCGGGAACGGAATTCGATCTACGTCCGCGATCTGAAGAAACTGTTCGAACGAAACCGGCCTGCAGTGAAGATCGTCGGAACGGAGGAAAGCACCCGGCGCGTCGTTGAGGCGGCGGCGAAGTCCCGGCGGTTCGGCGACCTTAGAATCACGGATTACGTGGACATCCTGGAAGACGACCCGCCGCTTCAGTTTGCGGCAATGACCTTCCGGGACGGCAGGCGTTTCGCGTTCATCGCCTATCGCGGCACCGACACCGCGATCGCCGGATGGAAAGAAGATTTCATGATCTCCTTCACGAAGACGAAGTCGCAGGAGCTTGCGCTTTCCTATGCCGAGAAAGTCATTGAATACGGGCCGGACTGGTACCTCGGCGGGCACTCGAAGGGCAGCAATTCCGCGCTCTACGCAGCCTGCCTTCTTCCGGAGGAACAATGGCTCGACGTCCGGAAAGTCTATCTTCTGGACGGCCCCGGCTTCTGTCCGGAAGTCATGGACGTGAACCTCATCCGCCGCGTCGAGCCGAAGGCGACGTGCATCATCCCCGAGTTTTCAATTGTCGGGAAAATCTTCGAGCCGGAAATCGAAAACACCCGGATCGTGAAAAGCAGTCAGGACGCCGTCATGCAGCATGCACCGGATTCGTGGCTCATTGACCACGGCGATCTCATGACCGTCACGAAAAACGCGGAGGGCAGCGTCTGGCTGAACGGACTCGTGAACGACTGGATCCGCGATCTGCCCTTGAGCGAGCGCCCGCAGATGGTGGACGAACTGTTTGCCGTGTTCGAAAAGGCGGGCGCGAAGGACCTTTCGGATCTGAAGCCGGACACGATCGCCGACGCGGTCATTGAACTTCGGCACTTAAGCGGCACGACGAAGAAAAACCTGACAGCCCTGCCGAAGAAGATCCTGATGGACGATGCGGAACTGAACCTGCCGAAGGGAGGCTTTCTCGACCGCCTGAAGTCCTCGGAACTTCTGCTTGCGCTCCTGCTCATCGTACTCGGCGTCGGCGTCTTCTTCATTTCCAACAGTATCCTGGAAATCGTTTCTCTCGTCGTCGTGATCTCCGTCACAGTGTTTGAGATCATACTGCTCATCCGGAAGCTCATCAAGCGGAAAGGCCGGTTTGAAGGGCTCCGCGAGCGGGTCATCATCACGATCATCCTGCTCGCGCTCATTGCCGTACTGCTCATCAAAGAGCAGGCCATGTTCTTCCTCGGAAGCATCATTTTCGGCGTGCTCTTCCTCGTGCTCGCTTTCGTGATCAGCGACCACGGGCTCAAAAAAACCGAGAGCCGCTTTCATCAAGTGCTCTCGGTCATCGAATCGATTCTTTGTCTCATCTACGGATTCAGTTTTCTGCTCATTCCGAGCGCCACGGTCCCGACCTACGCGATCTCGATCAGTATTGCGCTCGCATCGGACGGCCTCGCACGGCTCATCTATCTCTTCGTCCGGTGGCTGAAACGGCGGAACGGCTGATTCTGCGGGCGTTTCCGCCGTCAGACCTGAACCTTCCCCGCCAGGATCGCATCGTAATCTTCCAGGTTCTTTTTTAACAGTGCCGGGATGTTCAACTGATACGGGCATCTCGTCATGCAGATGCCGCACTCGACGCAGTCTTCGATCTTCCTCATTTCGCTCTGCCAGCGTTCGGAAAGCCAGCCCGCGCTCGGCGCCCGGCGGATCATCTGCGACATTCTTGCGCAATCCCGGACCGAAATGCCGACGGTACAGGGCGCGCAATACCCGCAGCCCCGGCAGAAATCGCCGAGCAGTTCCGCCCGGTCCTTCTCAATGACTGCCCGGATCTCGGGCGTCATCTCCGCCTCTTTTTCAAAGAACGACAGCCACTCGTCGAGTTCCTTTTCCCGCTGGATCCCCCAGATCGGCAGCACCGGATATTCGTCCATGAACGCCATGCAGGCCGCCGAATTCGTAAGCAATCCGCCGGACAACCCCTTCATGGCAATGAATCCCATCCCCGCCTTTTCGGTGGCCTTCACAAGTTCGATGTCCCGCTCGGTCGCAAGATACGAGAAGGGGTACTGCAGCGTCTCATAAAGCCCGCTTTCCACGATCTCCTCCGCGACGCCGATCCGGTGCGTCGTGATGCCGATATGCCGCGTCTTGCCCTGCGCTTTGGCTTCCAGAAGGCACTCATAGAGACCGGTTCCGTCGCCCGGGCGGTAGCATTGCTCCACGCAGTGCAGCTGGTAGAGATCGAGATGATCCGTCCGAAGATTGGAAAGCGTCGTCTCCAGCTCTTCCCAGAACTTTTCCGGCGTCGTCGCATGCGTCTTCGACGCAATGTACACCTGATCCCGCATGCCGTCGAAGGCCTCGCCGACCTTCACTTCGCTGTCCGTGTAGGCCCGCGCGGTATCAAAAAACCGCATGCCGCCGTCGTACGCCTTCCGAAGAAGATTCACGGCGTCTTCCGTGGAAACGCGCTGGATCGGCAATGCCCCGAAAGCGTTCTTCGGCACCGTAATGCCTGTTTTTCCGAGAGTGTATTGTTTCATGATCAACCCCATAATCCGCTGAAACCGACTGTTTCTTTCATTCAGTATACACGATTCCCGTAGTTTCCACAAGAGGAAGACAAACGGCCCTTTCATTTGCCTTTCTTTTGATGATCGCTCTTCCGGACCGAGCACTCATTACGGGTGTTTTTTCAATTTCCTCGTTTTCACCCGTACAAAACCGGCGATTTCCGAATAAAAATACGGGTGAAAACCAGAAACCTCGCATTCCGCCCGTAAATCAACCTCGTCAATAGCCAAAAAGTACGGGTGAAATGAGAAAATGCTTCATTTCACCCGTATATGACTGCTCACCAACGAATATTTCTCCGTGCCGATTCAGCCCCCGTTAACTAATCTTTATGAATCACTCTCTATCTCAACGAAATTCAGCCACAGGTTCCGTGCCGGTGTTTTGGCAATGGAAACCCCATTGTCGAGATACATAAAGGCAAACCCTTCTTCGTCCGAAAAGCCTGTCGCATCAGAGGAATAAACATTCTCTTCGACGAGTGTCGGCTCCCAAACCCCCTCTAACACATAGTTGTTGCAGATCACGTCCCACATAGGGCCTTCCCCGGAAAACCGGTACCGGCCGCTTGCAATCGTCAAAGTGATCTCCTTATTGTTTTCGAGATAGTAAACGATCGGCTTCGCCTTGACCTTGTTCGACAAGTGAAGAACGACGCCCACTGCTGTACCAATGACCGCAAAAGCAACGATCGGCGCGACAACGCTGAAAATTACCCGACGCCGGGCCTTTTTCCTTTTTTGAACCTCCTCGATTTCTTGAAAAAACCGATCGATGTGCTCTGTTCCGATTGCGGAGATCACGTCTTCCATCTGTTCCCGATTCATATGCTTTCGCCTCCTTCCTCCAGCAGTTCCCGAAGTTCCTTCCGGATCGCAGCCAGTTCTGCGTTCACTGTTGTCTTCCCTATTGATAATTCCCTTGCAATGACTTTTACTGTTTGTCCGAAATAATACCTTCCGACAAAAACAGCGCACCTTCTGCGGGAAGCCGCCTTTAAATATCGGTTGATAATGTCCAGGATCCTTGCGGATTCTATAAATTGATCCATGTCTTGGGTTTTCTCGGCGATGTTTTCGCACTCCTCCCACGGAACGTCAATGACATTCCCGCCGCGTTTTTTCGACGTATTTTTCCGGATTCTGTCGATGGCATTCTTTCGCAATACCGTACAAAGATATCCGCCAAGGTGATCAGGTTTGTCCGGTGGAACAGAATTCCACACCTCTAAGTATGTATCCAAAAGGCATTCTTCGACGTCCCGCCGATCGAAAAGAAGGTTCGACGCGATTTGTTTCAACGTTTTTTCGTATTCTGTTTTGATGATGGAAATGGCCTTTTCATCTCTCGCCAGCAGCAAAGAGACAATGGTTTCATCATTCATAACAACCCCTTGACAATTGTCGCGATCACTCCGCAATCCAGCCGGGAGTGCTTTCATTACACTCCCGCCTTCTGATTGCCGCTCATATAACTAGTCGTAAGGTGTTTGGAAATTGTCCGCTTCTTGAAAAAAGGTTATTTACTGCCTTCTGCCGTATGCTTCACTTCGTCACCGGTCGGGTTCTGGACGGAATAGCCGATATTCGTCAAGTGGTCCGCCACTCTTTCCAGTTCCGTTAACAGGCTCGAATGGAAGGGCGAAAGGGCATTGTTGCATTCATTGTGCTTGATCCGGTTGAAATGATTGTTTTCGTAGACTTCCTTCAGCCGGTCCGTTTCTTCCTCGAGATCATGCAGCCGCTTCAGCCCTTCCGGTTTCCGATCCATGAAGATGTCTGCAGCCAGTTCGAACATCTCTTCCAGCACCAAACCGTAGTTCTCGAATTCGCTCCGCGCAGTATCACTGAAGGAAATGTCTTCCTCGCTCATTGCCTTCGCCATGTCCATGAAGTTGACGCCGTGATCGCCGATACGTTCAATATCGTTGATGACGTGATAGTACGCCGCGATCCGCGTTTCATCTTCCAGATTCGCTTTCGGCGACAACTGTATGAGATACTCCGCAATGGCCGTATTAAAGTAGTCGATCTCGTCCTCCCGTTCTTCGAGGATCTTCGCCCCGGACAGATCGCCGGTCAACATGGCCCTAAGACCGAGAAACATGTTCGTCCGCGCCATTCCGAGCATGGTCTCGATCTCCTTCTGCACCTGCAGTACGGCAATGGACGGCGTATTCAGGAGGTTTTTGTCAATGTGCTTCAGCGCCTGCCGTTTGTGCTCGTCCTCACGATCCCTGAAAACATGATTGGCCAGTTTTTCGATCGGTGAAAGGAGCGGCAGAAAGATCGCCAGGAAAACCAGATTATATACGATGGTAAAGCTCGCCAGCATTATGCCGAAATCGTCTGTCGGTACCGAGGAAAGCAGGTTCAGGATCTGCTTTGAAAAGATCCAGACGATGACCGTGGCTAAGACCGCGCCGATCGTCCTGATCAGGATCGCGGAATAGGTGACGCGTTTCGCCAAAATCGAACTCTTTGCCGCAGCAAGGAACGTCGGCATCAATGCGCCGATCGTGGCGCCGAGAACGAGATAGAAACCGGAGGTGATGAGCGATGGATTGCTCGCCACCATGACGATCACGATACCGTTCGTCGCGCTCGACGACTGCGTCAGCATGGTCAGCACCGCGCCGAACAGCATGAGCAGCGGCGGAAAATCGACCGAGGTCAGAAGATTCACGATCCAGGTCCGGATCTCCGGCACCGAGAAAGCGCCTTTCATTGCCTCCAGACCAAAGAAGAGAATGCCGAAGCCGACCAGGATCTCGCCGATGCTCTTCGCATTTTCGCCTTTGAAAAAGCCGAGAATGAAGCCGACGAAAGCGACGGCCATCAGGAAAATCGAGAACGAGAACGAGGACAATGCGACGAGGAAGCCCGTGACCGTCGTGCCCACGAAGGCACCGAGCATGAGAGAAAGGCCCTGGGCGAAGGTCAATGCCCCCGCACTCAGGAAGCCGACGACCATGACCGTGGTCGCGCCGCTCGACTGAATGATGGCGGTCGTGCCCGCGCCGATGGCCGCCGAAGCGAACCGGTTGTCGCGGATCTTCTTAAAGAGTCTCCGGATCGACCGGCCGGCACAGGTCTTCAGACCGGAAGCCATGAAATTCATGCCGGTCACGAAGACCACGAGGCCCACCAGTAAATTGATGATCTGTTTTGTGATTTCCATACTATCTCACCACCACTGCGATGCCGTCCGGAATGACCGTGACGGTCGCGTCCTGTTTCCCCAACATTTTTTCCGCCATCCGAAGCGCCTCCGGGATCGAGTGCGCCGGCGTCATGTGCAATGACCGTACAAGTTCATCTTCCGCATCGGAAACATAGATCACGCGGGCTTTCTGAAGGATCCTGACGAGGATCTGCGCCTGCCATTGATCCGGCACCGTGTGCCTGCGGTCTCTCGATAAGAATCTGTCCATGATCTCGTCCACGTCATCCGACGAAGTGAGTTCCCGGACGAAGCCCTCTCCGCCGTGCCCGTCGTCCGATTTCGCGAGCATGATGATGACGCCGCCCGGATTCACGGTCGCTTCCGCCGCCGTCATGCCCTTCACTGCCTGATAAATGTTCTGATCGAGCGGATAGCCGCCGTTCGTCGAAAAAACGATGTCCGCCGGCTTTGGGGAGACGCCGCATTGCCCGTCCAAGAACCGGCAGCCCGCCTCGTGCGCTTCGACGAGGTCGCCCGCAACAGCGTGGATGACCTTCTTTTCGCCGTTCAGCACGACGTTCAGGATGAACTTGAGCCCCGCCGTCTTCGCCGCCCAGACCATGTCGCGGTGGATCGGATTGTCCTTCAGGATCCCCGCCCGCGAATGCGGGTCGGCAATGAACTCCGAGCAATGATTCGCCATCACGGTTTCCCGCGACACGACGCCCGGCAATACCGATTTCCGGCCGCCTGAGAAGCCCGCGAAAAAGTGCGGTTCAATGAAGCCCTCCGCGACGAGAAGATCCGCTTCGGTCGCGATTTTATTGACGTAGCATTCGCCGCCCGACGGCAGAATGCCGAGAAACACGAGCTGCGTTTCATCGTCGCAATCGTGTACGACGATGCGCTCCTTTTCCACGATCTCTTCGCCGAATTTCGCGACCAGCTCCTCCTTCGTCGTATAGCGGTGGCAGCCCGTCGCGATGAGGATCGTGATCTCGGCCGCCGGATTGCCTTTCCGGATCTCCCGAAGCAGCACCGGCATCAGGATCTTGCTCGGCACCGGCCGCGTGTGATCACTCGCAATGACCGTGACCTTGTTCTTTCCCTTCGCGAGTTCAAACAGGGGCGCGGACCCGATCGGATGCGCCATTGCCTCCTCGACGAGTTCCTCTCCCGTCTTGTGCGGATCGTACTCCTCAATGTGCGAGACGAGCACGCCCTGAAGCCGGGAATCGTCGACGTTCACCGTCAGTTTTTCTTTACCGTAGGGCAGTTTGATCCTTGCCATGATCCTTTTTCTCCTTCACTCTTTCGTGCCGGCGACCGGCTGTCAGAACAACTTCCCCGGATTCAATATCCCGTTCGGGTCGAACGTTTTCTTGATCCCCCGCATGAGCGCGACGGTCTCTTCTCCGAGTGCTTCCTTCATATATTCTTTCTTCGCAAAGCCGATGCCGTGCTCGCCGGAAACGAGACCGCCGATCTCTTCGGCGCGGCCGTACATCCGGTCGAACGCCGCCGCGAGGCGGGTCTTCCATTCATTGTCGTCGAGTTCGTCCCGGCAGATGTAAACGTGCAGGTTCCCGTCGCCCGCATGGCCGAAACTCGGGATGCGGAGATCCAATTCCTTCGCGACTTCGTGCGTGTACAGAATGAAATCCGCGACGCGGTTTCGCGGCACGACGACGTCGCATTCATCCATCTCGGTCGTGGAGGCCTTGATGGCTTCGAGGAATGCGCCCCGCGCCTTCCAGACTGACTCCTTCCGTTCGTCGGTGTCCACAAGGAAGACGTCCTTCGCACCGGCGGCAAGGCACAGGTCCGCCACCCGGTCAAGTTCCCGGTCGACGCTTTCCCGGTCGCTTCCGTCCACGGTGAGCAACAGATAGGAATCTGCGCTCGTGTCCGGGAACTTCTTTCCGAGGTACTCTTCCGCGAACAATATCGTCCTCCGCTCAAAGAATTCGATCGCAGTCAGCGAGGCCTTGCTTTTCACGATTTCCGGCACCGTTTCGATTGCCTGCTTCGCGGTTTCGAACGGCACGAGCAGACTGACCGACACGGCCGGGAGCGGCAAAAGTTTCAGCACCGCCTTCGTAATGACGCCGAGCGTCCCCTCCGATCCGATCATCAGCTGCAGGAGACTGTATCCCGTCGAATTCTTCACGATCTTGCCGCCGAGCTCAATGACTTCGCCGCTCGGAAGCACCACGGTCAATCCGCGCACGAAGTCCCGCGTCACGCCGTATTTCACGGCGCGCATGCCGCCCGCGTTCGTGCTGATATTGCCGCCGATCGTCGCCGACTTCTCGCCGGGATCCGGCGGGTAGAAGAAGCCGCGCTCCTCGACGTACGCCGCGAGGTCCATGAGCAGCACACCCGGCTCCACGGTCACGGTCAGGTTCTCTTCGTCGAGTTCCAGCACGTGATTCATCTCCGTCGTGTCGATCATGATGCCGCCGAACAATGCGACGCTCGCCCCGACGAGGCCCGTGCCGCTGCCGCGCACCACGACCGGGATCAGGTGCTCATTGGCGTACTTCATCACCGCCGCGATCTCTTCCGTCGAATGTGCCTTCACGAGCGCTTCCGGAAAATGCGAGATCCCGCCGAGTTCGTCATGACTGTAATCCTCGCGGATCTCCTCGCCGAAGAATAGGCGCTCGGCCGGGAAGACTGTCATTAAGAATTTTTGATCTTCTTCCGTGATCTGATGATACATATCATCCTCCCATCTTTTCCGCAAGTTTCGGCAGGATCTCGTAGAGGTCGCCGACGAAACCGTAGTGTGCGATGTCGAAAACGGACGCGTTCGGGTCGTTATTGATCGCAATGATGACGTCAGACGAGCGCATCCCGGCCGCGAACTGCACCGAGCCGGAGACGCCGGCCGTGATGATGAGCTTCGGCTTCACGGTTCTGCCGGACAGACCGATCTGGTGCTTCGCGTCGAACCAGCCCGCTTCCACGAGCGGCCGCGTGCATGCCAACTTCGCGCCGAGCTTTTCCGCGATCCCGGCAATGAATTCGAGGTCGTCGCGGCTCTTCACGCCGCGTCCGACGGCCAGGATCACTTCCGCGTCGGAAATGTCGGTCTCTTCCGGTTTCTTTACGGTCCGCAGGACTTCCGTCTTTCCCGCGAGTTTCTCTGCCGGAAGCGCCATGCTCACGATCTCGCCGTGCGGCGCTTCTTTTTCGGGCGCCGAGAAGATCTTATAGCGCACCGTGCAGAACTGCGGTCGGGTGTTCGGCGTCACGATCCGGGCCATGATGTTGCCGCCGAACGCGGGGCGGATCTGCACGAGGTCCGTGTTTTCCTTCATTTCAAGCATCGTGCAGTCGGCGGTGAGGCCGGCCCGGACGCGGGCCGCGACCTTCGGTGCGAGCGAACGCCCGAGCACCGTTGCGCCGACCAAAATCGACGAGGGCTTTACGCGTTCAATGAAATCCGCGAACGCATTGGCGTACGGCGTGATGACGAAGTCCTGCAATGCCGGGTCGTCGTAGACGTAGACGCGGTCGACGCCGTAAGAAAGCAGCTCTTCCGCCGCCTCGCGGACATTGCTTCCGATGAGCAGCGCAAGCACGGGATGCCCGGTCACTTTCACAAGTTCCCGCGCCTTGCCGACGAGCTCCAGAGAAACCGGGTGCACGCGGCCCCTCCGCTGTTCCGCGAAGACCGCGACGCCCTTCCACTCGTCCTTATTGCAAACGGCGGCAGGCGCTTCCTCCTCGAAGGTCACCGCGCCTTCCGGACCCTTTTTCACGCACAGCTTGCACATTTTACAGGCGGAGCTGATGTGCAGTTTTCCGTCGTAACTGATCGCGCCGAACGGGCAGATCGAAACGAGTTTCTCCCCCGCCGCCGGATCGATTTTTTCCTGATGTATCACCAATCCCATATCGCGCCTCTTAAATGAATTTCTTCGCTTTCAGCAAGCCGTACAGCGTTTCCGAAAGTTCGTCGGAGGTCCCGCGGAACGTTTCCTTGTCCGAGTTCTTTTCCGGCGGAAAAATCTTTTCCACCTGCGTCGGCGAGCCCTTCAGCCCGCAGCGCTTCTCCTCAAGTCCCGGAAGATCCGCCGCCGTAAGCACCGTGATCTGTTCCTCTTTGATCGCTTTCATTCTTCTGAAAGACGGGAGGCGCGGCGTAAACGCGTCTTTTTCCAATGTGATGAGGCACGGCAAGGACATTTTCTGCATCTGCAATACGTCGTCGAGCGAAAACGTCACGGTAATGCTGTCCTTCGTGATCTCGCTGATCTCCGACACGTTCGTCGCGTGCTCGATCCCCAGCATTTCCGCGACTTCCGCGCCGACCTGGGCCGTGTCGCCGTCCGTCGTTTGCTTGCCGCAGAGGATCAGGTCGAAGCCGCCCATTGCCCGGATGCCGCTCTGGATCGCATAGGAAGTCGCCTGCACGTCGGCGCCCGCAAACTTCCGGTCCGAAAGCAGCACGGCGGAATCCGCGCCCATGGCGAGCGTCTCCCTTAACGACTGCACGGCCTGGTTCGGTCCCATGGAAAGCGTCCTCACCGTTCCGCCGGTTTTCTCCCGGATCCGGAACGCCGCCTCCAGTGCGAACAGATCGTAGGGGTTCAGTTTTCCGGCCACGCCGTCGCGTTTCAGGACGCCGGTCACGGGATCCACTTCCACGTTCGTGGTCCCCGGCACCTGTTTCACACATACGATTAGATCCATGTCCATCCTCACATTGATTCGATTTCAGTGTCGGTCCGCTTTCTGCGGCCCATCCCACCCCATTATTACTATACTACAAAGTCGGCAGAATCTCAATCATTCAATCAATAAAAAACTGCAGAAAACCCGATTATTCGAACGTTTTCCGCCGGTTTTCCTCTGCGTCAAAAGTGTTTGCGATATGCCGTAAAAAGTGATATAATAAGGTATTGTACTTGTGAAGAAAAGACCGGATCTGACGGCATCTTCACGGACCGGATGAAAGAGGAAATCATGGAAACCGCAAGCGCTCCGATGAATCAAAAAAAGCCCGGCAAGAAGAGGATCATTCTGACGATCATCTTCGTGCTGATCAATATCGGCGTCATCGTGGTCACAGCCATCCTCGAGTTTTCGAAGAACGCCTCCGATGCGAAAGGGATCCCCTTCCTCGGTCTGGATTTCCGTTATCTTCTCGCCGCCGTCGCCTGCGTCCTTGTCTTCTACGGCGCCGAGACCGCCAAGCATCTCATCATGATGCGCTACCTGCTCGGCAAGCCCAATTTCAAAACCGCCTTCCAGGTCACCGTCATCGGAAAATACTATGACAACGTCACGCCGCTCGGCGCGGGCGGTCAGCCGTTCCAGATCTACTATCTCAGCAAGCGCGGCCTGCCGAAAGGCGCGGCGGCTTCGATGCCGATCCTGGCCTTCATCACGTCCAACTTCGGGTTCGTGATCCTTGCTTTTCTCGTGTTCATTGTCAACCCCGGCGCGACGGGATCGACGGTCGTCAGCGTTTCCGCGTGGATCGGACTTCTCTTCTATTCGGCAGTCCCGGTCACGATCATCATTTTCACGATTGCCCCGAAATTCGCCGAAGCGATCCTGAATTTCTTCATTCTGGTGCTGTCGAAGATCCGTCTGATCCGCGACAGGGAAAAGGCCCAGAAAGCGACTTTCACCGCCCTCGGCGAGTACCGCGACGTGATCCGTTCCATCGCGAACCGCAAAGGTCTGCCGGTGCTGGGGCTTCTTTTGCTGCTCTCGCTCGTTTATTACATTGCCCTCTGCCTGATGCCGCACTACGTGCTTCGGGCATTCGGCGGCGCCGCGACCTGGTTCCAGTCCTTCTGCATCACGGTCAATATCTACGCGGCCATCACGTTCATCCCCACGCCCGGCAATGCCGGCGCGGCGGAAGGCACTTTCTATGCCCTGTTCTCCGTGCTGACCGGCGCCTATCTGTTCTGGGCAATGCTGGTCTGGCGGTTCTTCTGCTACTATCTCTTCATCATCATGGGCGGCGTCGTTTACGCATACAATGCGCTGACGGCACAGCGGGCGCGGCGGGCAATGACCGGCGCAGACTTCCCGATCATGTCCAATGAGGATGTCATGCCGGATGTAGAAGATTCAGAGGAAGAACCGGTGAAGGACGTTCCGGAAGAAGTCGAGGAGGAAGAATTGGCTCAGGACGTCCCGGAAGAAATTGAAGAGGAAGAACCGGAGACAAAGGAAACCCTGCCGGAGAAAGAAAAAGCCGCCGAGTAAGGGCTTGCCGCTGAAAAACGACGGATCTGTTTGAATCATACCGCTGAGAAACACTGTTTTTGTGTTCCGGCGGTTTTTTTGTTGTTTCCAAACCCCGCGTATTTATTGCGTTTCCGTACGCTTTGTCTCACTTTTTCCACAAAAACCGGAGCATTCTGTGACTGTTCTTTCGCATGGCCGGATGCTACAATACAGCACTGCGAACTTCGGTTCTAAAAAACGCACACGGAGGTAAGAATCATGGGAAGAAAAAAGAAACCGACAGACAGTCCGTCCAGCCAGCTGGCAGGGATCTATCCGCCGGGAAAAATGAAACTGGTGCAGCAGACGCCGGAAGCACTCACCGTCGGGGAGCGGCTTCGCAGAGAACGCGTGCTCCGGAAGATGACGATGGAAGAACTTGCGGATTACATGGGCATCTCGCCCGCCTATCTCGGCGCCGTGGAACGCGGCCAGCGGCCATTGTCGAACCGGCTGATGAAAAAACTGCACGACCGACTCGGGATCTCCTACGACTATCTTCTGGAGGGGATCACGATCAGCGGAAACATGATCTCCCAATTCGTCCGGGAGTCGGAAATCTACACGACGAACCGGAACCTGAACATTTTATTGAACGTCTGCACGCAGGACGAACTCGACTCCTGCTACAATCTCGTGCATACTTATCTGAAATTCATCCGGGAAAAAGCGCCCGAACGCACCAGGACGCCCCGGAACAAACCGACGAAACCTTCCGTGCCGCCCGCGCTTTCCGGCGAAGATGAGGGAGCAGAATCATTGACGTAAAAAGATGCCCCCGGAGAGTCTTTCCTCCGGGGGCTGTCAATTGCCATTCTAAATTCGGATTATCGGACAGGCGTTACTTCGTTTTCGCCGATCAGGATCTTCCGCTCTTTGTACAGCCGTCCGAGCGCCTTCTTGAAGGCCGCCTTCGACATCTGCAGTTCCCTTTTGATGAGTTCCGGGGAGGCGCCTTCCGAAAACGGCAACGTTCCCCCGTACTCTTCCATCTTTTTCAGGATCTTTTCGCCATCCGACGCAGATTGCTCAAACGAGCGCTTCCGGAGCGAAAGGTCCAGTTTCCCGTCCGCCCTGACGCGCAGGATCCGCCCCGAAACCGCTTCGCCGAGACGGTGCTTCCGGAACGTCTCCGACGGCGGCAGCAGACCGAAGATCAGCTTATCGTACGCGCGGCCCGTTTCCGGCCGCAGTCCTTTCGGACAAACGCCAATGAACACCCCGACCTCGGGATTCACGCGGTACACCACTCCTTCGAAGGGATCTTCCTTACGGAAGGCAGCCGCGTCCGCTTCTGTGAGAAACCCATACAGTTTGGTCGAAGCCGCGATCCGCCCGGATTTGTCGAGATACAGCCGGACCATCAGGTTCTGTCCGCTTTTGACCGGCTCTTCCATCTCCTTGTAGGGAAGGAACAGATCCTTTTCCAGTCCCCAGTCCAGAAACGCGCCGAGTTTCGTCACCGTTTTCACCGTAAGATAGGCAAACTCGCCGACTTCGGCCGCCGGCTTCTTCACCGTCGCGACCGGCCGGTCTTCCGAATCGCGGTAGACGAAGACCGTTACGGCATCGCCCACCTTCGTGCCTACCGGCACCTGTCCCTTCGGGAGAAGCACGGATTCCGGCTCGTTTGCCTTTGAACGCTTCCCCAGATACAAGCCATGCTCCGACTCCCGAAGCACGGTCAATTCCTGCGTTTTTCCGATTTGAATCTCTTTCATGTCATTCCGTCCTCTTCGTCTTACTTTGTGCCGGGCGTTTCCGAAAATCACCCGTAATTTCCCGCCTTGCGGCGACAGAAATTACGGGTGAATTCACGGAGTTCCAGGTTTCGCTCGTACTATCCGACCGAGACCTGAGAAATCCTTACGTTCAGTCGGCCGAGACTTCTCTGCCGTACATTTCCTTCAGCTCCTGCAGATGCTTGTAGCGGATGACGGCCTTCTCGGCAGCCTCTGCGAACAGCTTCTCTGCGCGCTCCGGGAACGAACGGGTCAGCGAAGAATACCGGGCCTCGTTCATCAGGAATTCCTTGTAATCCGTGGTCGGAGCCTTGGAATCGATCGTGAACGGGTTCTTGCCTTCCGCCTTCAGTGCCGGATTGTACCGGAACATGTTCCAGTAACCGCAATCCACGGCCTTCTTCATTTCGGCCTGGCAGTTCGTCATGCCGCCCTTGATGGAGTGCATCTCACACGGTGCATAGCCGATGACGAGCGACGGTCCCGGATAAGCTTCCGCTTCCTTCAAAGCCTTCAGCGTCTGGTTCTGGTCCGCACCCATCGCGACCTGTGCGACGTAGATGTAGCCGTAGCTCATGGCGATCTCCGCGAGGCTCTTCTTCTGGATCGACTTGCCGGCCGCAGCGAACTGCGCGACCTGGCCGATCTGAGAAGCCTTCGAAGCCTGTCCGCCGGTGTTCGAGTACACTTCGGTATCGAAGACCATAACGTTCACGTCCTGACCCTGCGCCAATACGTGATCGAGTCCGCCGTAACCGATGTCGTATGCCCAGCCGTCGCCGCCGAAGATCCACACGGACTTCTTCGCGAGGTATTCCTTGTGCTTCAGGATGTCCACACCCGGCGCACCGAGGTTTTCTTTCTTCTCGAGCAATGCCACCAGCTTGTCCGCTGCCGCGCGGTTCGCTTCCGCGTCGTTCAGCGTGTCGATGTACTCTGCCGCTGCCTTCTGGACCTTCTTGTCCTTGCCGTTCTCGACGATGTACTTCGCCTGATCGATGAGACGCTCCCGGATCGCCTTCTGGCCGAGATACAGACCGAAGCCGTGCTCCGCATTGTCCTCGAACAAGGAGTTCGCCCATGCCGGGCCGCGACCTTCGGCCGTCACGGTGTACGGGCTCGTCGCCGCCGGACCGCCCCAGATCGAGGAACAACCGGTCGCGTTCGAGATGTACATTCTGTCGCCGAAGAGCTGCGTGATGAGTCTCGCGTAAGAGGTCTCCGCGCAGCCCGCGCAGGAGCCCGAGAACTCAAGGAGCGGTTTCTTATACTGCGAGCTGATGACCGAAGCGTTGGAAGCAAGTTCCTTCTTCTCGGTGACCTTCGCGACGCAGTAATCGAAGACCTTCTGCTCGGCGAGCTGAGATTCCTGCGGGACCATCTTCAGAGATGCGGTCGGGCAGACGCCGACGCAGACGCCGCAGCCCATGCAGTCGAGCGGGGAAACGGCCATCGTGAACTCGAAGCCGGCTTTCTTGACCAATGCGGCCTTCGCGGCATACTTCGTATTCTTCGGCGCTTTCTTCTGCTCGGTCGCGTTCAGTGCGAACGGACGAAGCGTTGCGTGCGGACAAACGAAAGCGCACTTGTTGCAGGCGACACAGGTCTCCGCATTCCACTCGGGAACCGTTACCGCAACGCCGCGCTTCTCGTAAGCGGAAGCGCCCTGCTCGAAGGTGCCGTCCGCATGATCCAAGAACGCCGAAACCGCGAGGCTGTCGCCGTCCATCTTGCCGACCGGCTTCATGATGGATTCGACCTGCTTCACGAGTTTCTCCGGTCCTTTTTCGACTTCCGGCTTCTTCGTGTCGACCGCGTTCGCCCAATCGGCCGGAACGTCGATCTTCACGAACGCATTGGAACCTAAGTCAATGGCCTTCTCGTTCATCTGAACGACTTCGATGCCCTTCTTTAAGAACTTCTGCGCTTTTTCCTTCATGTAGCCGATCGCTTCTTCGACCGGAAGGACCTTCGCAAGGGTGAAGAACGAGGACTGCAGGATCGTGTTCGTGCGCTTGCCGAGGCCGATCTGCTGTGCAAGGTCGATCGCATTGACGGTGTAGAGCTGGATCTTGTTCTTCGCAATGTAGCGCTTCGCTTCCGCCGGCATATGCTCGTTCAGTTCTTCCGGCGTCCACTGGCAGTTGATGAGGTACACGCCGCCGGGCTTGACGTCATTGACCATCTTGTAGCCCTTGATGACGTAGGACGGATTGTGGCAGGCCACGAAGTCCGCTTTGTTGATGTAATACGGGCTCTTGATGGGCTTGTCGCCGAACCTTAAGTGGCTGATCGTGACGCCGCCGGTCTTCTTCGAGTCATACTGGAAATACGCCTGAACGTACTTGTCGGTATGGTCGCCGATGATCTTGATGGAGTCCTTGTTCGCGCCGACCGTGCCGTCGCCGCCGAGGCCCCAGAACTTGCACTCGATCGTGCCTTCCGCAGCCGTGTTCGGCGCGGGCTTCTCTTTCAGGGAAAGATTCGTCACGTCGTCCGTGATGCCGATCGTGAAGTGCTTCTTCGGGTTCTTTTTCTTCAGTTCATCGTATACCGCGAACACCGACGAAGGCGGGGTGTCCTTCGAACCCAAGCCGTAACGGCCGCCGATGACTTCGATGTCGGATCTGCCGGTCTCCGCGAGTGCGGTGACGACGTCCAGATACAGCGGCTCGCCGAGCGATCCGGGCTCTTTCGTCCGGTCGAGGACCGCGATCTTCTTCACGGTCTTCGGGATCGCTGCGGACAGCTTCTTCGCCACGAACGGACGGTACAGACGGACTTCGACGATACCGACCTTCTCGCCCTTCGCGGTCATGTAGTCAATGACTTCCTCGGCCACATCGCAGATGGAGCCCATCGCAATGATGATCTTCTCCGCATCCTTCGCGCCGTAGTAATTGAACAGCTGATAGTTCGTGCCGAGCTTCTTGTTGACCTTGCCCATGTACTCTTCCACGATCGCCGGCAATGCATTGTAATATTCATTGCAGGCTTCTCTGTGCTGGAAGGAGATGTCGCCGTTCTCGTTAGAGCCTCTCATCACGGGGTGCGCGGGGTTTAGCGCGCGCGTCCGGACCGCTTCGAGCGGATCCATGTCGGTCATCTCATTCTGGTGGGGATTATCCCAGACGTCGATGTTCTTGAGCTGGGTTTAGGTGCGGTATCTGTTGAAGAAGTTGAT
>JAEEGL017308614.1_pt1 | contig 33045 bp, 47 predicted proteins | sample 9134231 | NCBI WGS metagenome assembly JAEEGL01 (sample SAMN16246548, study PRJNA631951) | gut metagenome | biome: gut microbiome; feature: rumen; material: fiber-attached | host: Bos | place: Iran: Karaj | collected 2018-10
AATGACGAAGGAATCAAGGCCGAGTCTAACAATGGGCCGCTTCCTTGTGTGCTGCCGTTTCCTTGATGGTGTCACGGCTGACGGCCTTTCGCTGCCGTGCCTGGCGTTGCCGGACAGCGGTGAGTCCGCTGGACGGCCACCTTGTGGCCAGATAAGACCACAAGGCAGCCTTTGTGAAAGAAGTTCACAAAGATATTCCAGTATTGTTCACGACAAACAGTTTCTCCATAAAGAGGTAGTTGTAGCTGCTGTTGGATAGGTTGTATTTGTCGGCGACAAATTCATCAATGAAATCCGTTTCGGTTTCAGACCTATCCAAGTTCTGTTTGTCTTGTTCCGTCAAGTGGATGATGATTACTCTGCCCTCGCAATCGTAATCAAGGATAGCAAGATAATTGTATTCCATAGTTTTTCCTTTCTTAATCGTATTGATAATTCATGAGTTTATCAGGGATAGCCCCTGCATTGCAGGCCGCTTCAAAGGCTTCATCGATGGACTCAAATTCACCGTCGATGGAGCGTGTTTCGATTCTTTGTTTGTCAAAGAAGCCAGGGCGGACATTGACCTCTACGCAAAAAGTAACACGGATAATCATGGCGGCAAGGAGTTTAGTTAAACAAAGAGGTTTGCACAGGTACAGGCTGACCTAAAATTTCTTTCAGTTTAAGAAGCCTTTTTCCATAGTTGCCGTTTTTCTTGGTATTGGAGATATAAAAGGCGTTCCATCTTTTGAGGCAGTCCTCAATGTATTGCAGCCAATTTTGAGGTACTATTGTAGGGTTCTCGAAAGCGAAAATTGCCCAATCGCAATCTTCCTCAAAATAATAGTGGCCATTATCGTAAGTAGCCGCTTGGATGGCTTCTTTGGATAGGAAAATGTTGGCAACTCTTTTGTCAACGATAATACCGCCGTGGCTTGCTGTGGTGACATCGACAACACCATCGGCCAAACGATTTGAAGTTTGGATTTCTCCCCAAATTGTTTCCATAACTCATAGCATTAAGGTTAGTAACTTTGTTTGTTGTTTGCACTAACAAAGATACGAAAAAGATTTGAATTGGCAATACAAAAAAGCGAAAAAAATTACATATTTTTTTGGATTTTTTGAAACCCTCTCCCTATGGTTGTAAGGAGTTTTCCGCTGGTGTCCTGTGGTATCATTAAGGCCGTCACCTGATACTGGTTTTATCGGGTGCAGGTGTCAATGGCCAGCGGCACGATGGCCTTAACAAAGAAATCCGCTCTGTGCCCCGAAACGATCTTGGCAGTTACTGTGGTAAGCTGCCATGTTCGTACAGGGGATGGACGGTTGTAAGGCTTGGGTATATGGCCTTGCAGCCGGACAGTTTTGGGTGGATGACTATTGGAGTAAGCCGACGGCACACCATCAAGGCTTGCCGAAGGGTGGTGGGATGGTGGATTAAGACATTTGTCAGGAACCCCTTGCGTTTTGCGAGTGTCGGTAGAAGGACATTTACGAAGTTAGTCCGGATGACGCATTTCTCGCCCTAATAAAAAAGAAACCAAGTGAAACGATAGGGAAAAAGAAAAAGGTGGCTGTCGAGTGCAAACAAAGTTACTACCTTAAAGCCATGAGTTACCATGGGGAAGGGAGTATGACAACCACCTTAATCAAGGTTGCAAAGATACGAAAAAAAAGAATAGGAAAAACGGAGAGGAGTAAATAAAAAGTGGAAAAAGGTTCTATGTTTAATGGAAAAGTGAAACCAAGTTATTTGCCCTTCAATTCCACATTTAGGTAACGGAGATAGCGGTAAAGGGTGGCTTTGCTGCCTATATTGAGGGTGGAACAGATTTCATCGACTGTATAATTGTTGTCGGGATCGAGGTATAATTTTTTGGCGGCTTTGGCTTTTTTAATGGCCTCATGGGACAGACCAGGCTTTCTGCCACCGATGTTTCCCTTCTCACGAGCAGCTTGCAATCCGGCTTTGGTTCTTTCGATAATCAGGTTGCGTTCCAGTTCGGCGAAAGAGCCGTTTATTTGCAGGAAGAATTTACCGAGTGAAGTAGTGGTGTCTATTGATTCTGTGATAGAAACGAAGTTGACTTGTTTATCTTTGAGGGTTTCGACAATATCAATAAGGTGTTTGAGGCTACGAGCTATACGGTCCAGTTTCCAGACGACGACCGTATCACCTGCGCGGACGAAATCAAGCAGGTTGTCAAGTTCAGGTCTGTACTTGACAGCGGACTGTTTTTCCATGTAGATTTTATCGACTCCATACTTTTTAAGGGCGTTGATTTGGAGATCGATGTTTTGGTTTGTGGAACTGACCCGAGCGTAACCTACATTCATAGCCGATAGTTTTATAAACTCATTGATTGTGAAACCATGATTAAAGTAAAGATTTAGACCTGCAAATTTATAGAAAATTCATTGATACTTTGATAGTTTCATTAATCGGTCGTTTTGTGAAACTCTTAAATTCAAATAAAAATGGGTAAATTTATTCTTATCGTGACCATCATTTATGTGATATACTATGCTGCTAACATACTATATGATGGCTTCCTTAAAAAGACAACAGTGGAAAACACCGAAGATGGAGACGAGTTCATCATCGATGGTGAAGAACAACCAAAAAGAATCACGGTGGACGACATCAACTATGAAGAATCAAGCTCCGATGGCTCCGTTGGCGGTCGTCAAATTGAAATGAGTGTCGAGGAAACTAACATCATCAATGGCACCGTCGAGGATCAAGGATTTACCGTAAACAACTTTCTATCCGAAATAGGAAAACAACTCTCTGGCGAAAGTAAACAGATGTTCGCTGGGGTCAATTTTTAATTAACCTTTTTATTAACTTAAACTCAATTTCAAATGAAAAAAGTTTTCAGACGCATCGCTGCCGGCGTTAAAGGTGCAGCTCGCAAAGTCAATACCAAGGCTATGTTGGCCATTGGTGCAGTTATGGGTATGGCCGCTAACGCTATGGCCCAGAACCCGGGTGCTGGTGTTACCGGTTTGACCACCGCAGAAACCAACCTCCGTACCTATGTGGATCCTGTGTGTAATATCGTCATGGTCATTGGCGGTATCGTCGGCCTCGTCGGTGCTATCCGCGTGTTCTCCAAATGGCAGAATGGCGACCAGGATGTCACCAAGAGCCTCATGGCATGGTTGGGTTCTTGCGTCTTCCTCGTGGTTGGCGCTTTGGTTGTGAAGGCTTTCTTTGGTCTCGGCTAATGAGAACTTCAGAACCAGTTTATAATGTTTACAAGGGGCTACAAAGGCCCCTTGTATTCAAAGCCTTCAAGGGTAAGTATATCTATTGGGGTATCGGTATTCTTGTAGGGTCTTTGGTTCTCGGTATCATTATAGTAGTAGCTGTGTCAATGTTGGTTGGTGCTATAGTGTTCATCGGGGGTATGGTCGGTGGATTACTTTATATATCTACTAAACAGAAAAAAGGACTACATGACAAAAACAAAACCAAAGGAATATTCATCATAACTAACTGTAAAATAGCAAAGTTCGATAGAACATAAACGATATGAAAGACAAAAAAAAGCGTTTTCAAACCCCTATCATCGGTATTGAATCTATAGATGATATTTCCATCATGTATAACATGGTTGGAGATTATTCTGTAGTCATCAAATGCGAGAACCCCGTCATTGAATATGCCGCTGATGTTGAGGCTTATTATAACTTCCATGAGTTGTTTGTAAACATCATCAAGATGCTAGGGAAAGACTATTGCATCCAAAAACAAGATATTTTCAGCAAAAAGAAGTATGAAATCAACAATAAGGAAACCGATTTTCTGTCTTACAGTTATTTCAACCATTTTATCGGAAGAACCTATACCGATGTTGAAACCTACCTTATTATTACCTATGAACTGCCGAAAGGTAGAATGTTTTCCTACGACAAAAAGAAATTCGACATTTTCCTGAAGAACGTGGTCAAGGTCTTGGACTTGTTACATAACAAGAAACTGAAAGCAAGGCTTCTTGACGAAAGGGAAATAGACGACTATCTGAGGAAGTATCTCACCCTTAACTTCAAAGATGAAGTCACCAAACTCAACAATTTCAATGTAAAAGAGGAATTTATCAAAGTCGGCCAAAAGACCATACAAAGTATTTCATTGGTGGATATTGACGAAATCAATTTTCCGCCCACAATAAAGCCATTCAAGAATGTAGCTGTTGGCAAAGGTTATCCTATTGACATCATGGCTTTCTTGAACGAAGTGCCATGTACCGACACTATCATATATAATCAGGTAATTAGCATTCCAGACCAGTCAGCAGAATTGGCCAAGCTGGAAGCTAAGAAAAAAAGACATAGTTCAATGCCTGATCCAGCTAACCAAATGAGCGTTGATGACATTGATAATGTGATGAAAGACATTGCAAGGGATGGCCAATATCTTGTTTACACAAATTACAATGTTATCATAATGAGCGATAACGAAACGGATTTAAGCAAGGCGGTCAACTTTATCGAGGGTTCCATGTTTGATAATGGTATCATTACTTCAAAGCAATGCTACAATCAACTTGAACTTTTCACTTGTTCCACACCTGGCAATTCGACCACCTTCAAGGATTACGACAAATTCCTGACCACCTCTGACACGGCAGTATGCCTATTGTATAAGGAGCGGCCTCAAAGGACAGAGAAAAGTCCATTCCTTACCTATTTCACGGATAGGAGGGGATTACCTATTGGAATTGACCTTTCAGGTAAAGAAGGCGAAGAAAAACTTACTAATAACAGCAATTTCTTTGTTCTTGGTCCTTCTGGGTCGGGCAAGTCCTTCTACGTTAATTCAAAAGTGCGTCAATGGGTGTTGGCCGATACTGATATTGTATTGGTTGATACTGGCCATAGTTACATTGGTTTGTGTAACTATTACCATGGCAAGTATATCACCTATACCGAGGAAAACCCTATTACAATGAATCCATTCCGAATCTCAAAGGAGGAATTTAACGAGGAAAAAATAGACTTCCTCAAATCCTTGATTATCCTACTTTGGAAAGGTGCTGATGGTGAGGTAAACCAAGTAGAAGATACCTTAATGACAAACATTGTCACCTTATATTATAATACCTATTGGCATCCACAAAAGGAAACTTTTTCAGATAGCAAGAAAGATGCTATCAGAATTGATATGCTGAATAAATGGGAGAACGAAGAAGTTCACCCTGCCAATATGCAAACAAGGGAAGATCTTGAAAAGCAAATTGAATACGAAATCTACAAAGCTGAAGAAAACTATAAGAAAAACCGGCTCGTTGTCGATAGTTTAAGTTTCAACAGCTTCTTTGAATTTGCTTTAAGAGCTATTCAGCAATCTGTTGAAAAGGATAGAATCCAATTCAATATTGACGATTTTCGTTTTGTGTTGAATAAGTTCTATAAAGGCGGCAAGTACGAAAAAATCCTTAATGATGAATTTGATAGCACTTTGTTTGAGGAGAAATTTATCGTTTTTGAAATTGACTCCATAAAGGAAAACAAGGTGCTTTTCCCCATTGTAACCCTTATTATCATGGATGTTTTCTTACAGAAAATGCGTCTGAAGAAAAACCGTAAGGCTTTAATCATTGAAGAGGCATGGAAAGCTATTGCTTCACCCACAATGGCCAACTATATCCTGTATCTTTATAAAACCGTCCGTAAGTTCTGGGGTATGGCTATGGTGGTGACGCAAGAACTGGAAGATATTATTTCGAATGCCACGGTCAAGAACTCCATCATTAACAACTCCGATATTGTATGCCTTTTGGACCAGACGAAGTTCCGTGACAACTACGAACAAATTGCTGACCTGCTATCATTGAACGAGGTCGAACAAAAGAAAATCTTTACCATCAACAAGCTGCCAAACAGGGATGGTAGAAGCCGTTTCAATGAAGTGTATATCAAAAGAGGTGCGGAAGGTCAGGTTTATGGTGTTGAAGTGTCACCTTACGAATATTTCACTTTTACCACAGAAAGGATTGAAAAGGATGCCATGTCATTTTACCAAACGGTCTATGGTGATTACCGCAAATCCCTTGAAATATTTATTGCAGATATGAAATTGTCTAAAGTAGGACAAGGCGAATGGGTAAGATTGGTGTTTGAAACCTTTAAAAGCCTACCGAAGGAACAATTTAAGAAACTTGAACAAGATTTTCCTGACTCACTATATCCATACATCAAGAAAGTACAAACCAAAAAATATTAAAACTATGAGAAACAAATTACTTACATTATTAGTAGTGATGTTTTGCTTGTCAGTTAAAATGCAAGCACAACATAGAGATGGTCCCCAAGAAGTCGTGGATTATGCAGCAATAGAAGCAGATGTTGTTTACCACGAAGAACAATACGGCTATATCACTGAAATGAAAGAGAATGAATTTAAGATGCAAACTCTTCAAGACAGTGTTAAGCGTAAAGTAGAAAGAATAGCGGCAATCCAAATGGAAATCTATAGAGGATTATCCGAAGTCAATACCGCAATTCAAAATGCACACTCTTTGGTATATGCCTGGAATATCATCACAAGAATAACTGATGATGTTATTGCAATTGATACACTGGTGGTCGGAAATCCAGAACTTATCTTGATTGCCAACAGAACCGAAGCTGCTTTGTTCGATAGATTGGTTGGGTTGAAAGACTATCTCATATTATCAATAACAGGTGGTAAAATCAATCTGATGAATGGTGTACAAAGAACTTCACTGATTAACCATGTACTAACAGAGCTTTACATCATACAAGGTATGGTTTACACCATTCGACATCAGATGACAATGGCCCTAAAACAAGGTTGGCTGAAAGAAATGATTAGAGAATATTTTCCAATGGTAGATTATTACCATCGACAGAATACAGCTTTGGCTGACAGAATTATACAAAACCTTCATTTTTAAAAATCATGAAAAAAATATTACTCATATTGTTGTTTGGATTATGTGGTATATCTATGTTCGCTCAAACAGAACCGCGCGAAATAGTGGATTCAACCTATATTTGGCAAAGAAAAAGCCATTTTCATGTTGGAACATGGGAACATCCTTACCATCGACTTTGGTATAACTTATGGTATTCTCGCTATGAGAGGGAATACAATAACAATGCTACACAATGGATTCCGTTGAATGTTTTTGAAGAATTTAAAACATACTACAAGGATAAGGAAAAAACCAACACAGATACCATATCCAGTAAAAAGACAGACATTTTTTTGGATCAAATGGTTGATGTGGCTTACTTGCAAGAATACAGCACACTTGATACTTTAAAACGTTCGTGCAAAGATGCAATAGACATTTACAGATATAGCGGTGCACCAGATTGCGAATATAATAGTGCTATTCTTGATGACAGGTATAATACACTTGTAAGCAATATTCATACAACAAATGTTTCAACAGCAGAATCAGCACAAAAGAGAGAAGCATACCAAGAAACGGAAAAGGACTTTATAAAATTAATCGCCGTAGTCCGCAAACTCATAAGAGCAAATGATATAATCAACAGACATAATAACTAAAACCTATTTACTATGTACGAATTTATAGACAATTCTATGCTGTATCTGATTGAAGGCCTTGGTAATACCATCAGTGAACTATTTGGCTCTTTTATCGGAATTTCAACAGTCCTTGCCGGAACTTTTGCCCTAATCTTTCTCGGCATTGAGAGTTACAAAATGATGATGGGCGAAACGGAATTGAGAGTAAACACCATTTTAAGACCATTCCTGATTGGTCTTGTAATCATGCTTTGGGTGCCGTTTTTAGGGGTTATTGATGCACCTTGTAACGCATTGACACAGGCAGGAAAAGAAATCTTTGAAAACCAAGTCCAAACTGTCAATCAGTTGCAAAGGACAAGAGCAGCAGTAGCAGACAGTATCACTATGAAAATCGTCAAGCAATCTTCTGAATCTGAAGAAGCAGAGGCTTTGACTACAGATCAGGAAGTACATAGGCTCGGCATCCGGCTTGACGGTATTGTTGACAAAATCCAAAATTTGGGCATCTATGTAGTTGGAAAAATAAGACAGATACTTTTCAGCTTCTTTGAAACCATAATCATTACCATTTGGCAAGCCATAGTTTACCTGATAATGTTTTTAGGTATGATATTCTTTAAGTCGGTTCTTGCCATTACAGGACCACTCGCGTTTGCGTTCAGTCTATTACCAGCGTGGAAAGATACATGGTCTACATGGGTATCAAGATATGTTTCAGTCAGTTTATATGGATTTATCGCATACATTGAACTGGCCGTAAGTATGGCCATCATCCAATATGGTATAGAGGATGATATAGATGTGCTTACACAGGCAAACCTTGAAGATGAGGCATTTACCTTGTTCACTTGCTTCCAATCTGGTTTTCATAATAACTTCATCCCAGCATTAATCGTCAGTGCTATCGGATTACTCTTAATCCCTAAGGTAGCAGAATGGATTATCCCGTCATCTGGTACTTCACAAGCAGCTTCTGGAATGAAACGCAATGTGGCAGCTGGAGCCAAAGCAGCAGCGGCAGCAATAGTGTAACCCTAAATCTCAAAAGATATGATGATTAAAAATTTAGAGAGCAAAATTAAACTTGCCGGGATCGTTTCAATCGGAAGTTTTTTAGTAAGCATTATCATAGTCGCAATGGTATTGTCTTACGCACATAAATCAGCCATGATTGAAAGAAAAAAAATCTATATTCTGGATGGTGCTACACCTTTGACAGCTTCACAATCCGATGTAGAACTGAATCTTGAAATTGAGGCAAAGGCTCATATCGAGTTGTTTCACCAACTCTTCTTTACATTACCTCCTGATGACAAGTACATGCATAGAAATATTGAGAAAGCAATGTATCTTGCAGATGAATCGGCATTGAAACAATACAACACCTTGAACGAACAAGGGTTCTATAGTTCAATTCTATCCAGTTCCGCCATCCTTACCATTATGACTGATTCCATCGTCATAGACAAGGAAACGCAAGGCTTTACCTATTATGGTATACAACGAATTGAAAGACCTACTTCAATCCTGAAACGACAACTTATCACTTCGGGATATTTCCAAACAAGTATGCGCTCTGACAACAACCCACATGGATTACTAATTACAAAGTGGCGTACAGAACTTAACAAGGATCTTGAATACACCGTCAAAAAAACTATTTAACCATGAGTTTCAAAGATAAAATCCAACAAAAGATAGACAAGATTGGCGAAGAACATAAACTTGCAGATAAAGCTGAATCAATGTCTAACAGGCTTCTTGAATGGGCAGCCAACAATAGAAAGAAACTATTTATCATAACCATTTCCTTCCTGTTTTGTTCGGTAATGGTTTCAATTATCTTCACGGCAACAAGCATTAGCAAATCTAAAGCGGCAAGAGAAAATTTCTCAATTGTACATGATAGCTTACGCCGTGAAAAAAATCAGCGGTCGTCAGAATTACGGTCTAATATTCTTGACTACCAAACTCTTCGAGATTACGAAAAGGAAATCAATACACTGATGGAAAAGGAAACATTGACAGCAGAAGACAGTTTACGAGTTTACCAATTGTATAACATCTTAATCGAACAAGGTACTTATGAATAAGATTAACTTTCTCCAAAAGAAATATGTGCTACCACTCATAGCACTGCCTTTCCTGATTTTCATAGCCTACATGATAAATCAGTTCAAGCCAACCGAAGAACATTCTAACCTTGTCGAGATTGAGGAACTTAACGCACAACTGCAAGATCCTACCTCAACACCAACAGCTTCTAACAATACAACTGGAGGCAAGCTTAATGCATTAAAACAAAGATTAAGAAGAGAAGGTGATTTCACCGGTATTCAAAATGTAGAAACAGAAGTCGTACAGGATGAAATGATACAAAATTCATCTTCCCTTTATACAACTGAAGAAATGCGTACCATTGACAGTATCAACCAAGTCAACGCTATCAGAGCTGAAGAGTTGAAACAAAATGTTGATAGATATAGAAGTCAAGACTTCACGAAACAAGAATCTGTACCAACTCAAACAACACCAACTCAAAAAGACTTGTTGGCACAACAACAGCCAGAAAGCGAAGAACTATCACCAGAGGAAATCCAAAAAAGAAAAATTGAGGAACAAATGAGAAGGCTTGATTCCATCACAAATGCTCGATCTACCAAAGCGGGGCAAAACGCAAGACAGGCCATCGAAGAAACCACCACTCAAATAATCGAACATCCAGAACATCATACCTACCAAGAGCAAACGGTAGAGGTGAAACGGTCTAAAGAGGTGGGCAATCCTTATTTCAACACCGTTGGAAACTATGACTACAATCTGGGTATTTCCGCTATTCTTGACGAAGGCCTTAAAGTCGTCCAAGGTTCCAGAGTCCGTATCAGACTACTTGAAGAAATAACATTAGGGGAATATAGGCTAAAAGCCGGTGAATACTTGTATGGCATCGTCAGTGGCTTTACAGCTCAAAGGGTGATGATTTCCATTACATCTATCATGGTAAACGGTAAACCTACCAAGGTTAATTTATCCGTCTATGACATTGACGGCATGGAAGGATTTTATATCCCACAATCAGCTTTCCGTGATGCAGCCAAAGAAGCAGGTAGCAAAGCCTCACAACAGAATATCAATGTTAATAGTGGTGTAGGTTCGGGAATAGCACAGTTCACCTATAAAATGTTACAAGACTTATACCAGTCAAGTACGCAAGCCCTTGGCAAAAACATTCGCGAGAACAAGGCAAAGCTGAAATATGCCACGCAGGTTTATCTGGTCAACAAAGACGAACAATAATTAAAAACAAATAAATATGAATAAGTATTTCTTAATCGCACTGCTGGCCATCGTCACAAGTTTTAGCCTGGTGGCCCAAAATCAGAACCAACCTATCATCCTGAAGCAGGAACAGGACGATATGGAGGAACTTAAAGTAATGTACATCAACAAGGATGTTTCCACCCACTTCATTGCTTTGGAAGAAATCTCCTACGTTGACATTTCCAACAACATGATTGTCGGCGACATTCCAGTTGGCAATGTACTTCGCCTGAAACCCATCGAAGAAGGAGCTAATGGTATCGTTACCATCGTAACAGAAAGCTACTTTGTTCAGTACATGTTGGTCTATACTAACGAACTGGATAAGGTTTACACCAGGCACAATATCCAATACTCCGAATTAAGAAGCCTGATGGATCCTGAAAAGGTGTTGACCAAAGCCGACATGTACGACTATGCCGGTAAGATGTTCGTGCAGAAAAAACGCTATTACGATGTTTCCACAATCGCAAAAAGGCTAAAAGTCACACTGAATAACATCTATACCGTTGACAAGTATTTCTTTATTGACTTGTCGCTGAAAAACAGATCCAACATTCAATTTGACATTGACCAAATCCGCTTCAAAGTGGAAGATAAGAGAATGACAAGGGCAACAAACCTCCAAAGCGTAGAAGTGAAGCCTATCATCACTTACTTGAACGACAATTCTTTCAAAAGGAATTATCGTAACATCTTCGTTTTCGAGAAATTCACTTTCCCTGAAGATAAGGTGTTTACTATCGAGATTTCGGAGAAACAAGTTTCTGGCCGCACTATCATTCTCCGAATCAGTTATGCCGATGTACTCCGTGCTGATAACTTCATAATTGAATGACCATGAAAAAGCTATTACTAACACTAACAGCCATCTTTTCCCTTGCGTTATGTGTACAAGCAGGTGAAGGAGGTGTTACCTTGAATCCACAGCTGGGGGCTTTCTACCAAAAAGGCTTTAATGGGGTTCTCGAACTCGAATTTGAAAATAAATACTTCCATTCGTGGAATGTGTATCTGGACTTCTGCAACACGTTCAGGTATTGCCAAAACGATCATACCTATTTTTGTGAGGAAACTTTTTGGGACTATCAGACCTTTGCCATTGGTGTTGCATACAAGCACGAACTGATAAGGTGGCGTAACGCAAACCTGAAGGCTCGTTTAGGTTTTGACTTGGGGGCTGATTATTGCAAGAAGGACGACTACACTTTCTACATGAGTGCCGAAGTCGGGTTTGAATTATCCTATACTTTGAAAAGTAGAGTGCAGCTTTGTCTCATTCAAAAAAATGATTTCTGTTTTTTCACCAGAGACCATTTCAAGAATGGCTTGATGGTGGGAATTAAAATTCCATTGAACTAATAAAATGAAAAAGTTGCTTGTAATCATATTCACGCTGCTTACCATTGGCGCATACAGCCAAATCTTTATTACAGAAGATGAATTGGAGAATTATAGGATAAGCCAAAATGACTTTCAAACACCAACCATACCAATTCACGAAGTTGTATATGACCAATTTACGGATATGAATAATTATGTTGGTTTATCAAATGGGATTTGCTGCTTGTTGATGCTTGCAAGCGTGTATAAGGGTGATAAACGATTAAACAAAAATGAAAGGAAATAACCATGATTAAAAAACTAATTCTATTCGCTGCCTGTATCGCATTGATGGCTTCTGGATGTACTAAACATACATTTTTGGCTGACAGAACATTAAAAGTCGGTAATATTTATTGTTCTGATGGTTCGGTAATGGATCCTGACACTTACAAAAGTGAAGGCCGTGATAATGCTGCTGGAGTCGTTTTTTGGGTCAATGATACTCTTGACACTGAAGATAAGGCGTATATCGTGAGCCTTATCGATGCAGAAAAAGGTATTTGGTGTGACACACTTGTTTCAACTGGAGTATCTACCTCCATCACCGAATACAACGGTGCTGCTAACACGGCTATGTTGCAAGCCTTTGAGGTTCGCGCAAAAACAAGAGTCCCAGCAATGAATATAGCTGTCTATTTCAGCGATGGTATCATCAACTGGCATTTACCGTCAGTGATGGAATTGATGGAAATATACCGTAACAGAGCTGTCATCGATTACGCATTAAAAGCCTGCAACGGTGAAAGCTTCGATAAAGTCTGGTACTGGTCCTCCACAGAGGACGGTTCTGGCGAACAAAACAAACACTACAATGCCTACATCGTATCACTGAAAGAAGGACGAATCCACACATCACTCAAACGCCAAAGCTACTATGTAAGACCAGTTAAAGCAATAAAATAACCTAATAGAAAGGAGGAATGAAACAAAACCTGTATCTTTGCCTTGTAAGAGGAAAAATGAAGTGTCGGCTTACAGGGACTAAAAGACATCTTCGGCAAGGCCAGCGGCTTATAGAATGGCACAAATAACTTTAATATCAACATTTAAAACTTAAAGAAATGAAGATTAAACATTTGTTTTTAGCATTGGTGGCTTGCACCCTTGCTTTCGCTTCCTGCAAGAAGCAAGATGCCGAAATCCAACCTAAGCCTGGTGAAAGAGCTCCAATCGCAATGCGTGATGCCTCCGGCAACATTGTTAGCACCGTCAACATTGACGAAATCCAAGCGCGTTTCAATCAAACAGCTACAAGAGCTGATGAGAACATTGTCATCGAATCGTACAGAATCACCGAACCTACAGACGACCATCCTTTCTTCCTGACCATCGACTACATCGATGTTGCTGAAGAAAAGTCTTACAGTGTCGCCCTTATCGGTGACTACATCGATGAGATTATGAATCTTTACTACAAGACTAACGAACTGCAAGCCGGTAACTTCTCGATGCAAGCCAAGAACGCCGAACAAAGAAGAATCTTGGTTACCTACACTAACGGCGAAGCTGAAGTCAACGAAGATCCGATTCCGGATATGTTGCCTCCTTCGTGGTGTGTACGTTGCGACAAGCAATACTGTGCATCTGGAAGCTGCACCCCTTCAGGTGGCCACGGCGACTACTTCTGCTCCGACTGCCAACCCGCTGTCCCAGGTGGTTGCACCGGATGCGAGCCTCACTGCAACGCTATCTACTACAACCCGAACGGTCTTTGGGGAATCATTTGGAGAATGTTAGCGTCCATCTGATCTGATGTCAAGTCAACGGAAGGGGTGGCACAATGTCACCTCTTCCAATTTAAACCTTATAAATTCAAACAGCTATGCGAACAACTAAAAAAACAATCGTAATCATCACCTTGTTTTTTGCTGCTAATATTATGCAAGCACAAAAGTTGGCTCCCATGTTGGACTATTGCAACCTGTCTAAAAACACGGCAGAAAAGAACCAAATAACCGTGAAACAAATCCGACAAGTCCGAGGAACCAACACGGATTTCGTTTGCGAATATTTTACCATAGTATGCAACTATAACAAGAAAGACCCCTATTTCTGTGTGATTGATTCTGCCTTTATGAATATCGTTAAAGTGACAAAAAACGATTATGTCAGTGTCAACAATAGAACATATGAATTGACTAACTACGATAAAAAGAGTGAACAATACCAAGTTTACAGGTATGACACGGAAAATAAAATTTACTCCTTGAATTATTACCAATACCCAATTCCAAAACTTACACCCTATGAACCTATCAAAATCACGGACAAAACAGACTTAACTATAAGGAATGTCCCTTGCATTCTGTTTGTTGCCGAGGAAACAAGCGATTACTACGACAGTAGAGGCAAAACGAAATTGGGAACCATATACTATAAAAAATCCATCTACATTAACAAAACATCAGGGGATATAGACAGCTTGATTTACCACCGTTCTTTCAGTGACGGTAGAGAATACATTAACAAAGAATATATTACTGATGTAACAAATTTTGATTTCAATGTTTTGGCAAGCCAATTAAACTTTGACAATCCAAAATATGGCGATTATTCAAGACACAACGCAGATAATCCACCGTTCAGTACGAAAGCATCCAATAATAAGGAAATCAATTCAACCATATTGAATTATCCAATCATTGACCTGCAAAACCAGATAACAAAGTTGACCGATATAGAAGGCTGGGTGCTGCTTGACTTCTGGCAATTTGGTTGTAGGCCTTGTTTCGCCCAGTTCAAACAATTTGCACATGAAATAGATTCTATCGGTAACACCATCCTTGAAAAAGAAGGTGTACAAATATTAAGTATTCACCCATATTCAGACAATATGGAAATGATTGGCCAAATTGGGAATAAATTTCATGTCTCCAAATATCTTTATTCGGCCAAAGGTCTGAATGGCCAACTTGAAATGTATAGCTATCCCACCTATTATCTGGTATCTCCTGATAAAAAGGTGGCTCTTAAAACTAACCATCTTGGCAACTATTCCGAAATAATAACAATTATCAAAAATTATAAATAATACAAATCATGAAAAAAAGTATCATCATATTATTATTGCTTGTAGCAGCTTGCATGACTGGCTGCAACTCCAACAGCGACACGCAAACCGAAACAGTTACAAATGAAAGAGCCATAACTGGGCAAGGCCCTATTATCACATTTAAGGAAAACAAAATGGAACTTGACACTATTACCACCACCGAAGGAAAACAATGCGTCTTCCACTACACGAACACAGGTAACGAACCTCTTGTGCTATCTTCCGTAGTGTCCTCGTGCGGTTGTATCAAAGGTGAATGGTCAAAAGACCCTTTAATGCCTGGCTTATCGGATTCCATTATAGTTACCGTCAAGACAGTACAACTGGGTAGTTTGATGAAAGCCGTAGTGGTTAAAAGTAATGCCACCAACGACCCAGCAGCAACGCTCCGTATGTTTGGCTATGTAATTGAATAAACACAATATAACGCTCAAAAAATGCCTAAAATAAAAAAAACAATTCAATCAATTCTTATGTTGGCCGTTGTGGCCATCATGTTTGTTGGCTGTCATCCGACAACACCTAATGAATTTTCATTGTCAAGACCATCCAAATACGAAGTCAATTCCGTGGATGGTACTCCAATCAAAATCAATGTCACTTATATTGGCCGGACTAACCAAATTGGAAATTATGAAAGCACAGATCCATTGCCTTCCACGATTGAAACAGTCACTCCATGGGAATATGCCATGATGACCTGTAAAGATTTTACTTATACCTTAATGGTGGAAAATATCGATACTATAAAAGTGGATCTTGTCGGTAAGGTAGTGATTGATGATATTACAGTCGCGGAACAATCCGGTGAGTGGCTTAATATGATGTTTGAATACTAAAACTGAAACGCTATGGAAGAATCAAGAGAATTGAAGAAACTATATACCATGATGCAATTCGTGGTGTATTTCTTGGTATGCCTCGAAATATTGATGTTCGTGAGATTTCCATTCTCGAACAGCCTTGATATTTTCTTGAATACATTCAGGAGATTGGTTTTCTATCGGGAAATGCTTTTCAGCAAATTCCTTATCCTTGCCATGCTAATTTCAACATCGGTTGGAACCAGGGCAAAAAAAGACCTCAATTTCAAAGCCGGCAAACAAGTGGTGGTACCGCTTATTTTCGGATTGCTTCTTTTCTTTGGCTCTATCTACATCTATAACTTGTCATCAAGTGCCTGGTTTGAGAAATGGCAGAACATTGTCTATATCCTTTCCTCTTTCGGAGGTGCCATTATGACTAATGTTGCTCTTGACAACATTTCCAAATACATCAAATCCAATCTGCTAAAGGACAAATTCAACACAGAAAATGAATCCTTCGAACAAACAACCAAAAAAGTAGAGAACAAGTATTCCGTCAACATCCCTATGAAGTTCCACAACAACGGCAAGACACACAAAGGATGGATTAACATCGTTAATCCGTTCAGAGGTACTTTGCTGATGGGCACACCTGGTTCTGGTAAATCTTTTTCCGTTGTTAACTCATACATTCGCCAACATGCGGCCAAAGGCTTCTCCATGGTCGTGTACGATTTCAAGTTTCCTGACCTTGCAAAAATAACCTACTACCAGTACCAATTAAACAAAAAGAAAGGCGTACTGAATGACAAATACAAATTCAATGTGATTAACTTCTCCGATATTGAATACAGCAAGCGTATCAATCCTCTGAAAAGGGAATACATTGAAATCCTTGCGGATGCCACGGAAACCAGCGAAGCTCTCTACGAGAGCTTACAGAAAGGCGATAAGCAAGGGGGTAATGCCGAGTTCTTCAAGACTTCGGCTGTCAACTTCCTTGCCGCCTGTATCTATTTCTTTTCACGCTATGAGAATGGCAAGTATTCAGACCTTCCTCATGTGCTGTCATTCATCAACCAGCCCTATCAAGACATTTTCCAAACTTTGTTTTCAAACCCTGAACTTGAATCCTTATTGAGTCCGTTCAAGACCGCTTTCGACAATCAGGCCTTTGACCAGTTGGAAGGTCAGATAGGCAGCTTGAAAGTACAGATTTCAAGACTTGCTACCAAGGAATCCTATTGGGTTTTCTCCGGTGATGACTTCAATCTGAAAGTCAGTGACCCAAACGATCCAAGTTATCTTATCATAGCCAACAACCCAAAAACCCAAGCGATGAATAGTGCTCTTAATGCACTTATCATCAACCGTCTTACAAGACTTGTCAATACAAAAGGCAATCTTCCAACCTCTATCATCGTCGATGAGGCCCCAACCTTATACTTCTACCAAATCGCTAACTTGTTATCCACCGCACGAAGCAACAAGGTATCTGTGCTTTTAGGTTTACAGGAAATTCCACAACTCGAAGAACAATATGGCAAGGCCACAGCAAAAACAGTTACCTCCGTCATCGGTAATGTTATCTCTGGTTCTGCAAGAGCAAAAGAAACTCTGGAATGGCTGCAAACCATCTTCGGTAAGGTTAAGCAAAAGAGAGAAGGCTTGACCATTAACGAAAACAAAACCTCCTTAAATATCAATGAGAATATGGATTACCTCATTCCTGCCTCAAAGATAGCAACCTTGCCTGCTGGTAGCCTTGTCGGTCAAATCGCCCTTGACTTTGGCCAAGGTGACGATTTCCCAACTACTATGTACAACTGTGCAACAGACCTCGATCTAAAAGCTATCGAGGCTGAAGAAAAAAAGTATGTGGATTTACCTAAATTTTATAATTTTGGCACGGCGGAAGAACGAGAAAAAGTCCTCACCGCACACTTTTTCAAAATCAACGAAGAAGTCAAACAAATTGTAAAAAAACACTGGTAATGTACATAGTATCGAAAGAAGAATTAGGCAACAGATTAAAGAAAGTCAGATTGTTTCTATCCATCACTCAAATGGAACTGAAAGATAGCATTGGCTGTAGCCAAGTGGCTATCTCCAGAATGGAATCGGGCCAAGGAATGGCATGGGAACTCTTCATAAAGACCCTTTGTTTCTATTCCCAATACATATATATAGACTCCTTATTTCAAGAGAAATTCCAAATCGTATCAATCAATGGCATAGACGGTGAAAAGGGTATTCTCAAATCGAATGTCAACACCATGGCCAAGAGTATGATTAAAGAAGCAATATCCCATTACCAAGAATCGCTTTCAGACCTCATAAAAGAAGCCTCTGCAACTTTCAGTAATGGGATAGAACAACTTAACAAAGAACTCTCCGAAAAGATTGAAAAATCATCCAACCTGCTTTCAGCGGACTAATCTGGAAGTTCCGACAGCTTGAAATTAACAAACCCTATCAACGCAGAAACGAAATTCAAGAACGGTTCTGGGTTAATGTATTTCCCCTGATGTTTCATGGCAAAATGTAGATGTTCGCCAGTGGATAATCCTGTATTGCCGGACAAACCTACAATCTGCCCTGCATCCACATAATCGCCTTTGTCAACATAGCTTTTTTCCAAATGGCAATAAATAGACTGGTAACTGCCGTGTTCCACTATTACATAATTACCAGAGCGTCTATTGGAACTTGATTTCAACACCTTACCAGGCATAACCGAATAGACATAGCTGCTATCGGCCATCAAGTCTATTCCCTCATGGGCTTTCCATATCTTTTCAATTGGATGAACCCTGTTTCCATATTTCGAGGTGACAATACAGGTGTCTAACGGCAAGGCTACAAGCTGCCTGAAAACAAACATTTCATCTTCATTATAAGCTGCTGTCTTGCCAATTATTGGCGGCAATAAACCTATTTCTTCTTCCTCATAGATTTCTGCCTCCGAAACAGATGGTGCAACTTCCACAGGAACCGCAATAGAAGCACTGTCTATTGCCTTCACTTCGCCATTTTCATATAAGCAGGGACCATACAGAGGTCGAACAATTACAGGCGGATCCTCCACCTTTTTTGACATGATTGTGTTGAACTGGCCATGTGCATTTGTACAAAAAACAAAAATAATGCACGAAAAAAATAGTTTTTTAATCATCATATTTATAAAGTTTGTATATTTGCGGCAAAATTATAAATAATTTGAATATGATTGAACAAAATTTCAAAGAAAATGAAATCCCTTACCAAGAATTTGCCAAATTAGGTTATACAAGGGAAATGATAAGCGAACTTTCAAGAAAGGATTTGGAGCAGCTTCTATCAGGTAGACGAACTTCTTTGTTACCCATCACTCATATTGAAGGCCAAGACAAAGAGTTTGACATCAAGGCTAAATTCAGCCTCAAACGCAACACCGACGGCACAGTATCATTGATAGTACACCCTGTTAGGGAAAGCATCAATAATGATATCAAGCTTTCTATACACGAACTTAATAAGGTAAAAGAGGGCCAGATTGTCCTCAAAAAGATAGAGGGTGAGAAATATATGGTGCAACTTGACAAGGAAAACAACGAACTTATGAAAGTCAAGGCCAAGGACATTATGATACCTCATAATATCGGCGACATCGAATTAAGCAGCACACAAAGGGAACACCTGAAGAAAGGCAACCCCATCTTGCTTGAAGATACCAATTACAAGATTGCCGTAAGCATCGACCTCAATTCAAGGAGCGGCCTCAAAGCTCAAAACCTTAACGACATGACACTGGCCGAAAAGATTGCTTTCGACAAGGTTAATCCTGGCATCATTAGCTTCCTTCAAACGGACGAGAACCGTAACGAATATATGCAAGTCCAAAGACAAAATCAAAGCCATTCCGAAGGCCAAAGTCAAAAATTTAAATTCAACTAATTATGACAGAGAAAGACATACCTTACAACCAACTTGAAGCAATGGGGTTTGACCCTAAATCCCTTTCCAAAGAGGATCTATCCAGATTGCTGAACAACCAAAAAACTGAAGTACATCCGTTTTCCATTGAGTTTACTCCTGAAAGGGAGGCTTTTCTCAAAAAGGAGAATATAGACTACAGTATCAAAACGGATGGCAACGGAGCAAAGAAACTTGAATTTAGCGGCCGTATCGCCATCGAAGCGAACTACTACGCCGAGAACACACCCGAAACAATCGATTTGCTCAAAAGAGCAAATATCCAATACGACAAAGCACCAGAGAATGACAGGCTTCTCAAACTGAAAGATGCCTTATTGGTGTTGGCCGTACTTGACAATCCCCTGATTGGTGCTGCCATATCCATCTACTATTTGGCCAAGGTCATCCCCAAGCGACTTGAAGTCAAAAACGAAATGGGATTGTCACGCAGTGAAATCAAACAACTGCAAAAAGGTGAAACCATCCAACACAAGGATAAAGCAAACGAAATCTACATCATGCAACTTGACAAGGACACCAACAGCATTTCCTATGTCAAGCAAACGCAGATTAACCCGCCTGATCAGATATTAGGCCAAAAGCTCACACCACAGGAAAAAATCAAGATCCTGATGGGTGAGACCGTCCAACTCAATAACGGAATACAAATCCAGTTAAACCTACTCCGATCCAACGGCCTTGAATACAAAAACTCCAAAGGTGAGGAGATTTCCTTTGATGTTGCCAAACACGCTGCCACACAACAAAACAACCAGAATGTTTCCAACAATAAGCACCAAATGAAATTATAAACATAAAACATCATAGCCATGACTACATTTGACGAGTACAAAGCGAAAGTATCAATCGCACAAGTAGCAGAAGCCATTGGGTTTGAGTTTGACAAGTCCAAGGGTAAAACACAACCGACTTACACCAGAACGGACGAACAAGGCAATAAAGAGCAAATTGTCATCCGTAATCCAAATGATTTACCAAACCAACATTACTTCGATCGCAACTATAAAGGCGGCGATGTAATTAACTTCATTAAAGAACACCTTAATGAGTTTTCGCAATTCATCCAAGGACAACCCAAAAACGACTATGTGAAAATCAACATGGTATTAAGCCACTTCGCGGAAATACCCTACACACCGAAGATGGAAACCGTACAAAAGGCACAGGAACATAAGGAACTGGATAGAAGCCGTTATGTTGAAGTGGCTCCAACAACCAGCAACCTTATGTATCTGACCAGAGAAAGAGCCATTGACCCAGCAACGGTCGAAAAGTTTCTCCCTCACATCACTTTGTTGCAAGACACGGCAAGCAAAGGTAACTTTACCAATGTTGCCTTCCCCTACCACAAGCCAGGCAGCGATGAAGTCACCAACTACGAAATCCGCAATCACGGCTTCAAGGGTATGGCCGCAGGTGGCGACAAGGAACATTCCTCATGGGTGGCCACAAACGCCGAAAGAAATTCCGCCGTGAAAAATGTTATCTTCTTTGAATCTGCCATCGATGCCATGAGTTTCTACGAACTCAAAAAAGGGTACTACAAACTTGCTGAAACAGCTTTTGTTTCCGTCGGTGGGTATGTTTCACCCAACCAAGTAAAGAATGTAATCGATCAATACCCCAACGCTCGTGTAAGTACAGCCTACGACAAGGATATTAACGGCCATCTATACGATGTCCTAACCTATGCCGTTGCCATCGGCAAGGATATCCATGTCACCAAGAACGACAACACTTTTAACTTCAAGTGGGACAACAAGAGCATCCAAATCCCACAGGAAGAACTCACCTTGAACAAATTCAAGGAAGAATCCGGCCTGAAACACCGCTTCGGCACTGTTTTCAAGGCAGCCGGTGAAGCAAAAGATTTCAACGAGCAGCTTCAACATGTGAAAGCAGAACAAAAAGAACAATCGCAATCGCAAAGCAAAGGAATCAAGGTATGACTATCCAAGGCGACAAATACGAACCTACCGACAATGGCACCAGTAATAAGGAAGACGAATTACAGGAAATAGTGTTACGCCCCAAGTTTATCTACTACTTCACGAAACACTTTTTTCCCTTCCTATTCTTCCTGATGACAGCCTTTGCCTGTGTGTATGTGCATGACAAATACGCCAAGCTGATAATCTCACTTGTCAGCATGATCCTGATGACTTACCTCATGTTTAGGTACATTTCCATTATGATGTGTACCAAATGGACGGTAACGGATAAATCTATCATTATCCAAAAAGGTGTATTGATCAAGACCACCAACGAGACAGAACTATTCAGGGTTATTGACTTTGCCGAGAAACAAAACATCATTCAAAGCATCTTCAACAACACGAATTTGTATGTCTTTTCGTCAGATAAAACAGACCCGCAACTTTGTATCTTTGGTATAACCAAAAACAAAAAAGCCTTCGAAGAAATCAAAAGAAGGGTCAAGGCTCAAAGAGAACTCAATCATATCCACGAGACAAACATTAACGCAAACACCGTATCAATATGAAAAGAAGCATATTTATAATCATCCTTTCCCTAATGTTCTCCTGCCTACACGCACAGAACAGGGATCTTATTGTAATTGACCCTGCACATGTAGCCGCCATATCAGCAGCTGCTGCTGTAGACAAAGAAGCTTACGAGGATATTAAAGACAACCAAAATCAAACAAATTCATTACTCGTTGTAACCAACCTCGTAAACGAGCAAATCAAAGCCATAGAGGACACAACTTTGCACTATATGAAAGAAGTGCAATCAGTACTTAGAGAAGTTTATACACTTGAAATGATAGTCCAAAAAACGGTAAGAATTGGAGATAACATAGTTGAAATGGGAGAACTTGCCATAGGGGATCCAGAACTATCATTTGTAGCCCTGCAAATGTCAGAGAGTTTCACCAACGAATTACGGTCGTTGACTTCCTACATTTCAGATATAGTACTACAAGGAGGTACTAACAACCTATTAAGCAACTTTGAAAGACTTAAAATCGTCACTCACGTAGACACAAAACTTAATAAACTTGAAGGTATTTCCTTGCAAATGCTTTACCGTATGAAATATGCCAAACGTCACGGTGTACTACAAACCCTTTTCCCTGTACTCTTTGCATACGAAAGAAGAAATCAGCAACTGGCAGAACAAATCGTAAACAATTTCCATTTCTAATATAATCATTAAATTCATAATATCATGTCAGAAGTAAAAAAAGAAAACCCACTCGTCAAGTATGTTGGCACCTGTCCTATTTGTGGTATAGGCAAGATGGCCGAAGGTGATAAATGTTATGTGTGCAACCATGTTTCAAAAGAAAATGGAAGCACCTGCCGCTTCACTATTTGGAAAGAATACTACGGAAGGCAAATCACGCTTGAACAAGTAAAACAGCTTCTTGAAAACGGTAAAACCGAAGTGATGGAACTCACCAGCCAAGCCGGTAAAAAGTTCAATGGCTACCTTTACATAGCTGAAGATAACTTTGTAAAAATGGAATTTGCCAACAACGCTGAAAACCTTCCACAACTCGAAACACCTTGCCCCATTTGTGGCGAACCTGTCTATATCTACAACAAAGGATATGGTTGCAAAGGCTACCACGAAAACGACGAAAACGGCGAAAGAAAATGCAACCTCTGGATCAGCAGCACCATTGCACACCGCCCCATCAGCCAAAAAGAAGCAGAACAGTTACTTCAAGAACGCAGAACCGGATTTCTTGAAGGCTTTGAATCCAACAGCGGCAACGAATTTACAAGCCGCCTCGTCCTTGACGATGACGGAAATATCGCGTTGGATTCCACCATCTGCAAGTGCCCCAAGTGTGGCGATGGTGACATCAAAATTGGCACCAAGTCCTATAATTGCACCAACTATAGGACAAAAGGCTGCAACTTCACCATTTGGAAGGAAATGGGATTCCGTAAAATCTCCCCAGAAGAAGTGATCCAGCTTTGCGAAAACAAAGCAACGGATGTACTTGACGGCTTCAAGAAGAAAGACAAGACCTATAGTGCTCGTCTTATTCTCAATGATGAACTCGTCCCTATGATACTCGAATAATACATTTTCACGACAAAAGAACCCTTAAACTTTTTGAAAATGACTCTCACAACATTATCGCAACAAGTCAGTGATACCACACGGATAGGGAAAAGCGACATCCTACTGATTATGAATAAGGCATTTTCCATCCTTACGAGTAACGGCACGACCGAGACAACACTCACCATCCCACAGTGTGGCACAACCCCAGAATTTAATTTACACATTTCAAGAATCTAAACTTTATTAAAATGAAAAAATTATTTTTTGCCTCAATCATTTTCTTTGGCCTTTGTGCTACATCTTGCAACACACAAAAAACTGCGGTTCTGCCAGCACAATCCACCGCCAAAGACTCCCTTATGGTCGTCATCAGCACAGAATACATCCCTACTTCCATCGTAGGAGAAGGTGGCAATATTGCCAAACAAGAGAAAGCCAAAAGGGATTATGCCAAAAACCTTGACAGGGCGGAACGCCTTGAAAAGATCGATGGAATCCATATCAAGCGTATTCCGCGCAAAAATGACTCCATCTGTGATTTCGTGGCGGAAATGGGCGATATTCTATTTGCCTATGACAGCTTTGAACTCACACCAGAAGCCATTGACATTATTGACCAACTATCAACGGTTATCATTGACATTCCAACGCGAATTGAAGTTATAGGACACACGGACGACTACGGCACAGACGAATACAATCTCAATCTATCGAAGATGAGAGCTATGGCCGTAGGAAACCGCTTACGCGACAACGGTATTACCGACATCACCGAAATAGGAAAAGGTGAATCAGAACCCATTGCCACCAACAGAACGGCAGAAGGACGAAAGAAAAACCGTCGCGTAGAAATCAAGATGTTTACCGAAGAATAAATCCCATGGAGAAGGGGGTAACTCTTTCAATCAATATTATTTTGATATTCAATCCAATTTTTCATTTACTTAACTTACATACTGTTACATCGTTTACAACAGCACTTACCCCCTCTCCTTTTTTAACCCCTAACACAAACTCCTATGACAAACAACGCAATGATAATCGACAGTTATCACGACCCTGAATTATTCAAACTCGTTGATAAACAATTCAAAAAGGACGGCCAACAGCAAAAACCTGATGCCTACGAAATCAGGCTTGACAACAAATCTACCTTATCAGCCACTGAACTTTTCTACAATGGACATCCTGACCTGAAACCAGGCGAATCCAAACAAATCAATACCGCCGATCTCAAACCGGAAAGGATCCACGCCACGATGGAATACACAACGGACCTCAAAACCCTTGAACAAAAGACGGTCTATCATCTTTCCTTGGATGAAAAACTTTCCGAATGGAGACACGCAGCAGAACAAGTTCCATTCAACACGACAAAACACGGTGTGGCCATTCATGGGGAACTGGACCAACACCTTTCCAGCCAACTTAACATGAGCCAAAACGACTTAACCATATTGGCATTGGCATCCACCATCGCCAGTAATCCATACTTCAAAGCTGACCAGAATACCCCAGCCATCATAAAGGATGCTATGGCACAAGAAAGCAGGATTGCTGAAAAACTCTTTGACAATGTTTCACTGACCAACGAATTTGCTACCAATATGCGGTCAATAGGTACAACGCCAGACCTTAATAAATACTACCAACTCACACAATCTGACTTATTCCATATTGATGCCTATTCTGTCACATCACACAAAGAAGTGATTGCCGCACAACAGGCGACACAGAAAAACGAACAATACGAGTATATAGGCCTTATCCACACCAAAAACCATTCCTATCCTACCGTCGCTTACATTACCCCCCAAGAATACCTTGCAGCCATCGAGCAAGGCCTCAAAACAAATCCCCAAAATTTAGGATATGAAACTGTTTCCCAAGACCCTCAACTACACAAGGCCGTTGATGATCTTGTCTATAAGTTTTATGGTTTAAGCAACCCTAATTCCATTGGATACTATACATCACAAGGAGATAGAGGCCCAGTAACAGATTCTAACAACCCTGAAATCACCATCAAGGAACTTGCAAAAAAGATGGGCTTCACAGAACAAGATCAAAATGAAAACGGCAATGTAATAATGCAAAATACATTCAGCACTGTCGATGATTTCAGCAAACAACAAACCCAAATAAAACTTGTAATTAACAATGCAGATGACCCTATTACCAATACAGTTATCGCTAATTACAAGTATTTAGATGGTCAAAGCAAACTTGTCACACAAGATACTGACTTTTATTTATCATTCAACGAATTTGTGGCCCTGACTAAAACCCTTAATTCAGAGGAAATTGTCAAAAGCATAGAGAACAGCAAACAAAACGAAATAGTAGGCACTATACACTACAAAGATAACAACGAAACCATCAATTTTACCAATTCTGAAAAGTATCTCCGTGCCCTATCGGATGCACTCGACACCCAACCTGGTAATATCAAGTACCAGACCTTGACAAACGACCCAGAGACCCGCAAAAAAGTCGATGACTTGGTTTTCGGTCTTTACGGAATGGAAAACCCACATCCAAAGGAATACTACACACAGCCGCAACAGCAGCAACAACAACAGCAATACACTACCGAAACCCAACCCAAAAACGATTTCAACTACGAAACTTCATCCATAAGGCCCCAACAACACCTGATAGAAGATCTGCAACAAAAATTCAAGTTGGAACCTGAAACGATAGCAAAATTCGCTCCTTTTATGGAAGCTGCACACCCGATGGAAAAAAACGCCACTGACAAAAGCGCAGATATAGTCGTTTTCCCTTATGTTAAGATGGATGACCAGTATAACCTCAAAGGACATTCACAATCCACCATGAGCGGGGAAAACCTTGGAGAGAAAACAACCAACTCCACCAACTTGCCTATTGCCTACGAACACTACACGCAAGGCCAAACCATCCCCTACACCCAAAGCATTCAGGAAGCCACACAAAACGGTGGTGTCTGGATGGCCACCACTGCAACAAACCCACAATCCGTTAAGGATGTGTTTATGTTCAACTCCGCCGTCGATGCCATGAGTTTCTACGAAACGCACAAGAACGCCATCGACCTTAATAATACCGCACTTATTTCAGTCGGCAGCTTGGCGAGGGAAAGTCAAGTCATAGGTGTTGCAGAACGCTTCCCTGACGCACATATTCATACGGCTTTCAACAACACCCTTCTTGGGAAACTTTCTGATATTACCGTTGTCGCCGCTGCAAGTATCGGCGAGGTAAGGTTTGAAGCCACCGACAAACAATCCATCAACTTCACCACTTACACCGACAAATTCACATTGCCTATTAAGGAAGTAAATCTAATGTCATTCAAGGAACATGCACATATCAAAGACCACGGCATTAACTATGATTTGTCTGACATCAAGATACACCACCCTCAATACCAATCCTACAATGCCGACCTTATTCAACATAAGCAGACAGAACGACAGGAACAACATCATTCAATGAAACTATAAGACTTATAAACACTATAAAGATTATAGGTGTAACCTTAACCTGATTCAAAAGGTTTCGCCAAATTCCTTGAATAGACAGGTTGGGTTGCACCTTTTTTATGCCATGAAAACACTTGAATTAAACACAATCATTAGCCAAATCGGCTTTACTTGGAGGCCAGCCTACATTGTCTATAAAGACAATGACACCTTCCTTTTCTCCGTCAAGGAGGAAACAATGAAAACGACATACACCTTTACAGGGAACTATCGTAATTGTATGGTGTTTGAAGATTTTGAAGCAGCTTATTCATGGGTAGCAATCTATAACTACTCATCTTGGGCTATTGATAACTCCAATAACACTAACGAAAACGCCTATAAACTTTTCGTTATGCCTATTGAAATCAAAGGCAATGGCAACAAACTGAAAAGGCGCATGTTGGCCGAGAAACCGCTCATAAACTCCTCAAACGGCAAACAGCCGCCGTCTGACACCTAAAACAATAAACATTATCTAACTTTAGGGAAAACGATTTTCTTGATTTTGAGCCTGATGAAAAAAAGTTGAAAAAAAGTGTAAAATTTTTCGCTTTTTGTATTGCCAATTCAAAAACATTTCGTATATTTGCAGTGCAAACAAAGTTACTAACCTTAATACCGTCAGCTATGAGGACTATTGAAATTCTCGTCAAAGCAAACTATAATGTGGAAACTGATACCAAAGTTTCAGTCCGGATTGATACAACTTTCATGTGGCGTAACGAAGTGACATTGCGTTTCGACAATGGCGACTATTGCGACATCAATGTTGTACATCATTACGAATCATGCCGATACCTGACCACTTATGTTAATGTGTACGCCGTGCAAGATTTCATCCAGCAGCTCAAAGATGGTAAAATCACCATCGAAAAAGTTAATTGTGAAAACTGCACACTTAAACAGTTCCCCACTTGTGACAAGCGGATTCCTTGCTGCCAGTGTAAAGATGAGTGCAATGGCCGTCAACCTTGCCCGAAGAAAGGAGGCCAATCATGAGTATGACCATCACGGAAAAAATGCGATGGAACCTGACCAATAAAGGTTTCACCGCCTGTTTGTCGAAGACCTCACAAACTAAATTGATGAAATGGGCTGAAGAACAAGGGCTGAAAGTCCGCAGGGAAGAAGTCTCTGGCAGGCCGTTCTTAATGATTGTGGAAGGAGACGAAGAATGAGTAATATTAAATTTTGCATCGTCATGGGCATTGAATTTCTTCTTATCAGTGTCACCTGCTTTTTAATCAGGAAAGATAATCCTATGTCCATTTGGCCTGTTTGGATTGGGTTTGGTTTGATAGGCCTTCTTTTTCTCGTATCTGGAATTATCGATTTAATAAATGAAAGGAATACAAAATGAAAGATTGCTTTACTTCTATTGAACAGTCGGCCATGCTGATCCAACTTGGCCTTGACACAATTACCGCCGATGGCTACCGTGCCATCGAGAACCCGCAATTTGCACATACCATCGAAGATGTTTCCTTTGATGCTATGCTGAAAAACAAGAACACCACAACGGAAGAGTTTTGCCCTTGCTGGTCAGCTTTGCGCCTTATCGAACTCATGCCACCGGTAGTAGAGGGTATCTCCAGTGATTTCCGTCTGGTGGTCAATCGTGATGGTGTTTGGTACGAGGCTATCCATAAGAAGCCTGGATATAACCATATCATCTATGATGGTGAAGGCGATGACACCATTGCAAAGCTAATCGATGTCATCCAAATGCTCAAAAAAAACAATGATTTCCCTGAATAAACAATTTTAATTCTGAATACTATGGAAAGTTTTGACAAAAAAACCGTAACAAAGAACCTAATTACCTATTGGGCTGAACTTGTTATTATTCTGATAGGCACATGTTCCATCCCTGTCCTTTCTTACTTCATAGGCGAAAGTCTTTCGATGATAGGAATAGTTGCAGTCGTAGCAATGGCAATAGCTGTTTTCTATTTGGTTATATGGTGGATTCCACGATACAAAGCCGAATTAAACATGTATCGTTATCACAACGAGGAACAAAAGAAATACACAGAACTAAACAACAATATAAATCAATAGAACTATGAAAATTACAGAATTAACTCAAAAATCTTGGGTCGTTTTTGACGACTTCACGCCTGATGGCAAATGTGAAACCATCAAAGCACAAGTCATCCAAACTGGCGAAAACAACACGGTTAAATGCCAAAGAGGTGATGAAATCTACAACCGTAGTTGCAGCATCCTTTTCCCTATCGTTGTTACTGACGATGATCTTATCAGTAATGGCTTCAAGTTCCGGCAGGTCACTCCACAACTGAAAGATTTCAGCCTTGAAAAAAGAACAAAGATTGATGATTGCGAGGCTGAAGAAGTGGCTACGGTGAGTATCAGGATTCACGACAATGACACAGAAGCCTATGATATCTGTATCGAAAAACACCTTGAATGGCAACCTGGGCAAAGAAAGAACATCCTGCACTTTGAACGTTGGGGCTTGCTTTGGACACATAAACTGCAATCCTATCTTTGTGAAGCTGGCTTTTGCGAATTGGCCGAAAACTATAAACTGGAGGATTGACAATGAATGACCACTTCTATATCAAACGCTTGGTAAAGTTCACGCTTGCCGTGAGCTTTACCCTGCTTGCATTTGTGGCTATTCTTGCCTTACTTTGGTTTAACCCACTCGTAACAGAAATGCTCGTAGAAGCAATCATTCTTACGGTGCTGCTAATTGTGGTGTTTGTGTTTGCTATGGCACACTACATCAGGAACATTGTACTTGAAATCAAGGGCTGGATTAACGGACACTATTAAAAACTTATAAATTAAATACCATGGAAACTAATACTGAAAAAAAATTCTGGAAAAATGCCTGGGCAATATTCTCTTTTGCCTTGGCTATTGTTGGGGCTTTTTTCCTTTTTGTGTATGTGGGTGCAGCAGCTTCACCCTTGATAAAAGGGAATAACTTCTTAACCATCCTCGTTTCGTTTGCTTGGTTTGTCTTATGGACTTATTTCATTTTCGTTTGGGCTCTACGCTTGTTAAGTTCAATCAAAGCCTATAAAGAAACAGGTAAGTTCAACACTTTCTTTGTACCAGCGAGAAAAAATAAAGATAGTCGAGGGATATAAGTTAGTAACATCAAAAAGGATAAATTATGGCTACATCAAAAATAGAATGGACTGATAGGACTTGGAATCCTGTCACAGGCTGTAGTAAAATTTCACAAGGGTGCGCCCATTGCTACGCCGAAACGATGACACGACGGCTTAAAGGGATGGGACAGGACAAATATAGTAACGGCTTCCATGTAACGCTACATCCTGAAACCTTGGACGAACCAGGCAGGTCTTTGGAACCTACTACATATTTCGTTTGTTCCATGAGCGACTTGTTTCATAAGGAAGTACCTTTTGAATTTATAAGTCAAGTTATGGGGGTAATCGAGAACAACCGGCAGCATACTTTCCAGATCCTTACAAAACGCCCGCAAAGGATGAATGAATACTTTATGATAGGCAAACGTGATGTCCCCTATAACGCTTGGATTGGAACGACAGTTGAACTTCCACAATATAGGTGGCGAATCGAAGAACTGCGTGATATCGAAACCGACAGCTTGAAATTCTTGTCTTGCGAACCCCTTTTAGATGACCTTGGAGAACTTGACCTTACAGGCATTGATTGGGTAATTGTCGGTGGTGAAAGTGGCAACCAGGCACGACCAATGCGTAAGGAATGGGTGTTGAACATCATGCGTCAATGCAGGGAACAGGAAGTATCGTTTTTCTTCAAACAATGGGGAACGTGGGGCGAAGATGGCATTAAACGAAGCAAGAAAGCTAATGGCCATACTATTTCGGGCAAGACCATTCAGGAAATGCCTAATATATCAAGAAGTATAGGTTTGAAAGGGTAAAGATGATGGCTAACACCTGTTCTAATTGCCTCAATGCCTACAATGGTCCTGATGACGACAACAGAACTTCTGCATTTTGTTGGAATAAGGATTTTTTGGCTCAATTTGACCCCAAAACTGATACCCATATCAAAGCAGATGAAACCTGTGGGACATGGCAACGAAGAGAGAAAAATCAAGGTAAAATTATCTTTTGAAAGGAAATGTAAAATGAAAGGCGTTTGTAAAGTATGCGGCTGCACTTGGAACAATCCATGTTTTAACCACCAACACGGTTTTTGCTGGTGGGCTAACAAAGAACAGGATCTTTGTTCACATTGTGCCGAGGAATTATTAAGTAAAGACCCCAACACCATCCATTGTGTAAATGGTATGGTGTTCCCTGTCCTGTCCGTTCATCAGCCTTATGCACTCATGCTGGTAGAGGGCAAAAAAGAATTTGAGTACCGCAGTTGGAAGCTGCCGAAACAATATATCGGCAAGCGAATCTTCATCCATGCCACAAGAACACTTACATACTTCGACCCTCAATTTGCCGAAAAAGCAGCTTTCGATGAATGTGACCAGAAGGCAATCGTGTATAACCTAAATAGTATGATCCTTGGCTCCGTCATCTTTGACGAAAGTCAGGAACCAACAGAGTATATCGTGGAAGGCCAACCAAAGCAACTTTACAAGTGGCCAGTGCTGGAACCTATCAAACTTATCAAGCCGTTGGCAAACATCCCGGGCAAACAAAGAATATGGAAAATTCAATTCTAACAAATCAATACAAAACATTATGAAAAACAACAGAAAAATCCTTTTCAGAGGAAAGAAAAAAGGAACAAATGAATGGGTGTATGGCTACTATGTGCACTTCACAGATTATTTGAGAGACAGGGAAATTCACCTAATCTTCACAGGTGATGCTGACAGTATGCCCAAAATCACCGGTCAAGGCTATGACTTTATCGGGGAACATTTTGAAGTGGAACCTGAAACAGTTGGCCAATTCGTTTGCCTTGACTGCAAAGGCAACAACCTTTTTGAAGATGACATTGTCAAGACTCGGGTCACTAATGGCCGCTTCAAGAAAAACCCCAGATTCGAGAACCTGGTTATCTCTTATAAAGAGAAATACGGCATGTGGGAAAATGGATGGATTGGCACTTTCTATCCGCAAAGGATGGAAGTTATAGGAAACATCCACGACAACCCAGAATTATTGAATAAACATGAAATTTGATGAAATAGGCTACAACTTTGCCGTTCATGAAGGACTTGACTTCGTGGAAGTCGATACTGACGGACGCATAGTCGCTTGGGGTAAAACAAGATGCATCTTGGAGGAAAACAAAACCAAAGGAACGGTTTACACACTCAAAGAATACTTTGATATAACACAAGTTGCCGCTTTATCAAATTGAGTGAAAATATCAAATTACCATCTATGGAAGAAGTTTGGAAAACATGTGTGTTTTGGCCAGAATACCAGGTTTCAAACCTTGGTAACGTTGTCGATACGATAACAGGCAAGC
>JAEEGL013008582.1_pt1 | contig 33039 bp, 33 predicted proteins | sample 9134231 | NCBI WGS metagenome assembly JAEEGL01 (sample SAMN16246548, study PRJNA631951) | gut metagenome | biome: gut microbiome; feature: rumen; material: fiber-attached | host: Bos | place: Iran: Karaj | collected 2018-10
CGCCGCGAGCCCCCGAAGGACAAGGACGGCAAGCCGCTGCCCATGCCCAAGTTCGAGCCCCCGAAGGACGAGAACGGCAATCCCATCGACTTCTCCAAGCTTTCCCGTGATCCTGACGACGCCGGTGAGCGTGTTGTCCGCGGCATCAAGCGCGGCGACAAGTTCATCTTCACCCATGTGGACTTCAAGTCCGGCTGGGAGCTGCGTATGAACGCCATTCTTCGCGCCTTCCCCGACGAGAAGCCTACGCCCGGCTTCGCCACCGTTTTCCGCGGCAACATCTACAATCCCATTTACGAGCAGCAGGAGCAGGTACCCGCTTTTGAATTCGTGAAGAAAGACTGAAACTATCGCATGATTCAAAGCTGAAAAGAGGACGCAGAATATTCAATTCTGCGTCCTCTTTTTATAATTCTTGTTTGATTTGCTCTGATAGCATTATATAATCATTCAAGCTAAGTGTTTCACCGCGAATAAGCGGATCGAAGCCGCAGGAAACGATGATTTCCTGAAGCTGTTCTTTACTCAGCTTACCGATAAACAGGGAAGAGAGGCTGTTGACCAGCGTTTTGCGGCGTTGGGAGAAGGCTGCTCTGGTTATTGAAAACAGGAATTCACGATCCTCAGACCGTAGAAGCGGCGCCTTTTTTCTTAGTGTGATTACACTTGAGGTAACCTTCGGGCGCGGATAAAAGCAATCCGGCGGGACGTCAAACTGAATGGCAGGCGTTGCATAATATTCCGTAAAAAGCGTAAAAGCGCCATATTCAGAAGTTCCCGGTTTTGCGCAGATCCGTCTTGCGACCTCCTTTTGGATCATGACTGTTATCTGCTCAAAGCATTCCAATTCCAGCAACAGACGAAGCACCGGCGTTGTAATGTTGTAGGGGAGATTCGAACATGCTGAGATCTGCAGTCCCGAAAACCTCTCACGGATTATCTTAGGCAGATCGATTTTCATTACATCTCCATGAATGATTTCAACATTATCATATTCTGCCAGCGTTTCATCGAGGACGGGCAATAGCTTTGAATCCAATTCGATAGAAACGATTTTTCCGGCAGCCAGGCAGAGCTGTTGAGTCAGCACGCCGATGCCAGGCCCAATCTCCAGAACACCATGTTCTTTTGTAATGCCGGATACTTGAACGATCCTTTCCGAAACCCATTCCTGAATCAAAAAATTCTGACCCAGAGATTTTGAGAATCGAAAGCCGTGGTTCTCCAGCAAAGGTCGAATAACAGTCATATCATGGAGCTTCAAACTTCGTTCCTCCAATGCAGGGGAGAGCAGAATCATGTTGCTGACAGAGAATTGACAAGCCGTGAACATTCAACAAAATAAAAATTTTGTTGAATGTAGGGGGCGTTTTACCGATTTACGATTCTGCAACCTCTTCCGGTAGTTCGGTCTATTTAACGTACTCCCGTACTGCCGAATCCTCCGCGATCCGTCTCATCCAAGGTTTCGACCTCTTTGAATGACAGCTGCGGCATGCGTTCCACGATCCGGAACTGACAAATTCGATCGTTGAACATGATCTCCGTATCACGGGTTGCATACACCGGCATTTTCCAGATATCATTTGTGCCGCTGTAGCTGTTATCTACTACACCTACGCCGTTGACCTGGAGCACACCCCATTTACTGAATGTAGAGCTTCTGGGGGCAATATGCGCTTCATATCCATCCGGGAGCTTCATGGACACACCCAATGAGATTAGACGGAATTCACCTTGCTTTAAGACAACGTGTTCAGCGGAACGCAGATCGATCCAGTCTCCGATCTTCAGGCTCCTTAGTCTCTCTAGTTCCGGATTGTGATATTTGATCTTTACTAACATTTTGCGTACTCTTTCTTCATGTACCTGAAATACTTTGTTCCTCCGAACGTTTGCGCTCTGAGCCGATCACGGCTTTCAGCGCTTCCTGGATGTTCCGGACCTCTATGACCTCAAGGCCGCCCGGCACGATCCTGTGATCCTTTTTCAGCACCGGCGTGATGCAGGACGTGAAGCCAAGACGGCGAACTTCGCTCAATCTCTGTTCCATGCCGGAGACAGACCTGATCTCACCTGTCAGGCCAACCTCCCCCACAGCCGCCGTTTTTTCCGGAATGATGCGGTCCGTGTAGCTGGATGCGATTGCCAGTATCGCTGCCAGATCGGCTCCGGGTTCATCAAGCTCCAGGCCGTTCACTACATTTATATAGGCGTCGCATGCGCCGAGCCGAAGCCCTCCCCTTTTCTCCAAAACCGCCAAAAGCAACATGGATCGGTTAAAATTCAAGCCATTAAAGTTTCTCCTTGGAACGCTGGTGCTGGATTTTGTTATCAAGGCTTGAATTTCAGCCAGGATCGGACGGCTACCCTCCATCACGCAGGTCACACAGGTGCCTGCTGCACCGACAGGCCGGCCAGACAGGAGGCTCTCCGAAGGGTTCGGGATCTCACGCAGACCTTCGCCATGCATTTCGAAAACGCCGATCTCATTTGTGGAACCGAATCGATTCTTTGCAGCTCTCAGGATCCGATATCCTGCGCTTCCGTCTCCTTCAAAATAAAGCACGCAGTCCACCATATGTTCCAGAACCTTTGGTCCCGCAATGGCGCCTTCCTTGTTGACATGACTAACGACAAACACAGTTACGCCTTCGTCTTTTGCAAGTCGCATGAGCGCCATGGTACAGTCCTTTACCTGAGGAATGCTTCCCGGAGACGAATCCAGAGAGGCGTGATACACGGTTTGTATGGAATCCACAACCAGAACGTCCGGCTGAAAGGCTGAAACTGTTTCAAGTATGCTGTCCAGATCTGTTTCGATCAGGACATATAGCCTGTCCAAGTCGCAGCCCAAGCGTTGAGCGCGCAATTTAAGCTGTCTTGCCGATTCTTCTCCGCTGACGTAAAGCATTTTCATGTCCTGCGGAAGACTGCCGCAGAATTGCAGCAGCAGTGTGGATTTTCCGATGCCGGGTGCACCGCCGACGAGGACCAAAGATCCGGTAACGGCGCCGCCGCCAAGCACGCGGTCAAACTCTCCGATTCCGGTAGAAAACCGTATCTCTTCCTCCGTCTCCAGTTGAGAGATGCGCTCAGGCATCCGAACCGCGATGGAGCTGGGAGCACTTCCACGGCTGCTCTCTTTATGCTCCACGATGGTGTTCCAAGCGCCGCAGGAAGGACAACGGCCCTGCCATTTCAGAGTTTCGTTCCCGCACTCCGTACAATAAAAGACACTCTTAGCTTTTGCCATATTGAGCCTCCAGCTCGCGATAGTGACCGAAGCAGCCGGCAGTCATCACCAACGCCAATTTCGTTCTGTAAGCATCTGTTTTCAGCAGTTCCAGCTCCTCCGGATTGGAAAGAAAACCGCACTCGACCAGAATCGCCGGACCTGTGGCCTGACGCATCAGATAGATTTCCTCCGAAATCGGAGCGGCTTTTCGATGATCTCCGCAGACCTGTGCAAGAAGCTTCTGCATCTCTCTTGCAAATGCGGCGCTGCCTGGAGCGTTTCCGTAGAACACCTGTGCGCCTTTCGGAACTCCGGAAGCAAACTTATTTTGATGGATGCTCAGCAACACAGCCCTCTCTGTATTCCGTATCAGCGAAGCTCTGTATTCCTGGTCCGCCCGTTTCCGCTGACGGATCGTAACTGCCGAATCCGGATATGCGATTTCATCGCTGTCTCTGGTGAGGCGTGCCGGAATCCCGCAAAGCCCAAGCAGCTGGTCCAGGCGCAGGGCGATTGCCAGATTCACTTCACTTTCTTTCAAGCCATCCGCACTGACGGCTCCCCCGTCTTCCCCTCCGTGTCCGGGGTCGATCACGATCACGACCGGAGCTTCACCGGATATTTGAAGCGCACCTCGCGCCAGCGGAATATAAAGCGCGGAAACGCCCAGCAGCAAAAGCAGCGCGGCCAGCAGCACAAAGCGAAATCTCATATCCGATCCCTCCGCTGAATCCTATGGGAGGGCGGCTGCACTTATGCTTTTCCCCGCTTGTCATTCTTTTGCTGCTTCGGCATCTTATAGACCACCAGATTAGCCAGATATATCCCATGGTATCCCATATGGTATGCGGCAGGCGCAAGGATCAGCGGCAAAAGCAGCGGGACGAAATAAATGTACGGAACACTGTCCTTCAAATGAGCAAGCAGCCATGCAGAATAGAAATAAAAAACGCTGAATACCGAGCGGCTCATATCCCGGCAAGAGGAAATCAGCGTCAGTACAGCCAAAATGAATCCGGGGATCTGACTGACGGCAGCTGCCAACAGCGGCTTCCATTTATTGTAGGAAATATGTTTGTAGAGTACCTGATTATAGTCTCTCTGACCGATCCGCCAGCATTGTACATAGATGTATGCTACATAAAAGAGCAGGCAGGCGATCGTCACTGCCGTATTATAAAGTCCGTCAGGCTGTTGAATCCCGATCAGCTTCAGATTATCCACCAGGAAATAGACGACCAGCATAATGAGGATGCTCATCACGTGGGCATAGAAAATCCGGCACGCAAACTTAAAGATTGTCGTTTTTCCCGAGTCTTCGACTCTTCTCTTGAACATAGCACGCCTCCAGGGTACGGTTGCATTATTCTTGCTGATCATTATACCATAGCACATTGCAAATTTCAAAAAATGTTATATAATATGTGAAATGTAGAGAAGAAAAAGGAAAGGAACACACTGACAATGGATATGGCAAAGCTGCGCGAGGAAGCGCTGGAAACCGGATTCACTCTTGCTGAGCCTTTGAAAGTCGAAACCATCAGGCTCCGTGATGAAGTAAGAGAGATGTGCGCCGTCAATAAATGCCACGCCTACAATACCAACTGGAGCTGCCCCCCGAACTGCGGGACCGTGGAGGAATGCCAGGAGCGCGTCGATCAGTACGAGACCGGTTTGATCGTTCAGACTACGGGACAGTTGGAGGATGATTTCGACTTTGAAACCATGGAGGAAACCTCCAAGATCCATTCCGCCCATTTTGTGGAGTTCCTGAAAAGACTCAGAAAGGAGCATCCCGAGCTTGACGTGCTTCCTCTCGGCGCCGGAGAGTGCATGAATTGCCAGAAATGCACGTTTCCCGACTCGCCCTGCCGTTTTCCGGAGTTGATGAGCAGTCCGATGGAAGGCTACGGTATGGTAATCAGCGACGTTTGCAAGGATAATAATATTCTTTACAACCACGGCCGAGGCACCCTCACTTATGTGGGATGCTATCTCTTCCGGGAGGTCTCGAAATGAAGGTAACATTCAAACCCTCTGGACTCGTCTATGAGGCACGCGCCGGCATGTCCATCATGGATGCGATCCGTTTTAACGATCTCAAGCTGGACGCTCCCTGCGGAGGAAACGGCACCTGCAAGAAATGCAAGGTTATCGTTACAGATGAAAAAGGAACCAGGGAGGTCTTGGCCTGCATGACCAAGATCACCGGAGATATGACGGTTGACATTTCCCGAAAGGATGAAGGCCACCGCATTCTTATGGGCGGGATCACCCGTGAAGTCGCTCCCACGCCTGCGATCAATGTCTATACTCTCGATATCCCCAAGCCCAGCACATCTGACCTGCGGGACTGTTGGAAGCGTCTGACGGACTCCGTTTCCGCTGCTGCCGGCACCGCTGCAGATCACTTCCAGCCGAATATCCGCGTGATCTCAAGGCTGTACAACACGTTTGAAGAAAACAACTATCAGGTCGATGCGGTCGTCTGCGGCGACGAGATATTGGATGTGGTCAGCGTCGGGTCGCCTGTTCTCGGCCTCGCCTATGATATCGGCACGACCACAGTCGCATGCTATTTTGCCGACCTGAGAAGCGGCGAACAGATTGCGCAGTCCAGTCTTCTGAATCCTCAGACCACTTACGGCGGGGATGTGATCATGCGCGTGAAATACTGCGTGGAAAACGGGCTGGATGGTCCTACCGGCGATATTCGCAGGGCATTGAACCAGTTGGCTGCAAAATGCGCCGCCGAAGTGAAGCAGAAGATGAAAAACATCTATCTCATCACCGTCGTCGGCAACACCTGCATGCACCATCTCTTCCTGGGCATCTCCCCCGCTTCTCTCGCATATGCGCCATATACGCCCGCTGCGGCGGAACCCATGCAGTTGGCAGCAACGGAATACGGGTTTACGGTAAATCCATCCGCCAAGCTTTATATGCTGCCCAATATCGCCGGTTTTGTCGGGGCTGATACCGTCGGCGCAGCACTTGCAGCCGCTATGGATGAGAAAAAACAGATTACGCTTCTCATCGACATCGGCACCAACGGCGAGATGGTCCTCGGCACCGAAAAACGGCTGATCGCCTGCAGCACGGCTGCCGGACCAGCCTTTGAAGGCGCGCTGATCACTTGCGGGATGCGCGGCGCGGAAGGCGCCATTGATCACGTCAGCCTGAAGGACGGTCAGTATACATACAGCGTCATCGGTGGAGGGAAGCCGATCGGCATCTGCGGCAGCGGCCTCATCGATCTGATCAGCGAGCTGGTTCGCACCGGACTGGTGGAATCCGCCGGTCGTCTTCTGCCTGCCGATGAGATCGAAAACCCGGAAGCACTTCGGCTCAGGGACCGGATCACCGAGTATGATGGCCAGAGAGCGTTTCTTTTGGCTGATGCGGACGCTTCCGGCACCGGAGAGGCACTTTTCTTTACGCAGAAGGATGTGCGTGAGGTACAGCTCGCAAAGGGCGCGATGGCTGCCGGTATCCAGATGATGTGCCGCCGCCTCGGCATCGTTACAAATGACATTCAGAGCGTGATGATCGCCGGTGCTTTCGGCAGCTATATGTCCCCCGCCAGCGCCTGCGGCATAGGATTGATCCCGCCGGAGCTGGAGGATAAGGTCGTGGCCATCGGTAACGCTGCCGGGCAAGGCGCCAGACTTTGTGTTCTGAGCATCGATGAGTATAAGAGGGCCGCAACGCTCTCAAGGAAAATCGAATACCTGGAGCTTGCCGCTGATCCGGCTTTCCAGGATGTGTTTGTGGATGAACTGGAATTCCCGGGAGATGACGAATAAAAGCGAGAGGCTGCCTCACGGCAGCCTCTCCGGCAGGACTCAGGTCTGAGCACCCTGTGCCGCTGCTTCGCGGTATGTTTCGCAGTTTTGCAGCGTATCGGGCGGAAAGAATTCATCCACCGGAAATCGGATCCTTTTGAACAGTTCATAAGGATCATCTCCGCTCCCGGTAGTGCATCCTTTCTCCGGCAGGCAATAATCATATGCAGGAATGAGAATCTGCGAATCCCGCTCCAGACGGATCATGCTGAATTGACCCAACGTCACATAGACCCGCTTTACGTCTCCGGAAAACACCAAACCTTCAGGAAATGCGTTTTTGATGAATTCCGGAATTTCCTTCTGATCAAATTCTGCCGGTTGCGAATCACTGACGTCTGCCAGCCGGATGTTCAGAATGATCGGATCTACTGCGTCAACAACGGCGACGGGCAGACGGACACAGCGCAGCTCCGCCGGTGCATCGGAGGAAAACACCTTTGCGTTTCCTTCGCTGCCGAACAGAAGCACCCGCTTGTCACAAACGCAAAGTCCGGTAATCGCGCTGCTGCCTGCTGTGATACTGTATGCTTCGCCCCGGATGCGGTAGAAAAAACGCACGTCGACGGTATAGTATCCACGGTTGAATGCCGCTTCCTCCACAGCGATCCCTGCGTGGAGCAGCTCCACCGATTTTGCACGGATTCCGACCGCTGCAGCGATCGCAGCTTGTGAGGATACGTCCGGATAGAACCGCAGATCCTCCAGACAATCCTTATCACGGCAGGAATCATAGATTTTTTTCGTATGAACACTCACGGCTTCCCGGACGGCGGCCGCGTGATCGACAGGCCCCGGCTTTACTCTGTCCGCCATAGATATCCCTCCTGTCAGGATGATTTCACTAACAATCTATGCCGGAGCGTTTCAAATGTGCCGGTTTTCCGGCTGAAATCAAAGCCATGCGCTGGAGGTGCATCATATGGACAACTATGGCTTCATCAGAGAGAAGATCGACATCAAGATCCTTATACTGTATATCCTCAAGCGTCTGCCTGCGCCGGTCACTCAGAATATGCTCACCGAGCTGACCATTATAGACAACGCAACCAATTACTTCGATTATATAGAATGCTTGACTGAACTGGAAGAGAAGGATCTTATCATTACGACGGAAGAAGAGAAATACAGCATTACGCCTAAGGGGATTCGGACTGCGAACGAAATGGAGAGCAGTCTCCCCTATACCATCCGGATCAAGGCTGCCTCCGGAGCAGAGCGGGCTGCAAAGATCCTGGCCAGGGAAGCCATGATCAAAACGTCCCACAGGGAAAAACCGGAAGGCGGATTCACAGTCAGTCTTTCCCTTTCCGACGGACTGGGCGAAATGATGCATTTGGATATTCTGGCAGGCAGTGATCGCCAGGCCGTCGAAATGGAGCAGCGCTTCCGCAAGCATGCCGAATCTCTTTATATTCGCATCGCAGGGATTCTGACGGAGGACCCCGGGGAAGGTCCTTCAGATCACTGAGCGAAAGCATAAAGAACACGCTCCCGCTTCGATTTCGAAGCGGGAGCGGTTTCATCTCGGATCCGTATTCAGCGATCCGTGCCCCTCACTTTACACCAGGTAGGGGCAGGGATCCGTAAAAAAATGCTCGTCTACCTCTTCAGGCGTGCCGTACTTGCCGATCATGACGAATATCTCGCTGTCTTTGCCCTCACGGGTGGCGGTTCCATAGCCTCGTCCGACACTGTACATCCTGTTCCAGTTGTCCAGGAAGCAGAGCGTATCGCTGCGGAAGCCCATCTTATCCCCAAGGATCTTTTCCATATTCTGTTCCGTGACACTGACGAAATACATGCCTTCCTTGATTTTTACGTAGAAAGCGGGCTCATCGGAGCCGGGAAGCAGATTGGTCACGGCGTTGTTGAGATTTTCCGTGGGCGCCGGCTGTTCGGGCTTGGATTTGTCCCGAGGATAGGTGATCCGATACCATTTGGAATTGTAGTAGACGTGAACGGTTGCCAGTTTATGGCCGTAAGTCCATTTGACGCAGGTGCCGGTCACTTCATCGGTGAAGCCATGGCGGCGGCGATCGGTATGCTCGTTTTCTTCATCAAAGATATAGCCGAAGGTCCAGTGGCTGTCGATCAGGTACGGGTAATAGGGATTTTCTCCCAGCGGGCAGCGCAGGAAGGTCACAAGACCCTGTTCCTTGTCGATGACGAAGGTGTGGTTCTCGCGCGGATCCTGCAGACAATAAGTCACAAGATATGTCCAGTCATCACTCTTGCGGCATTCGTATTCGGCTTCGCCGCTTCGTTTGCCGTTCTGCACGCTGAACTCCACCTTGGTCTCATCCAGGAATTTCAGCGTGATATCGCCGGTCTCTTCCCCGGTGTCCATGATGAAGCGGAACTCCTTCCCTGCCAATTCGAAGCATTTGGGAGGGCAATACTGGCCGATCGAAAGACGATTGGCAATAGGATCGTACTTTTCGGAAAGATTCATGGATACTCCTCCTTATACTTTATTTTTCTATGTTCAGATTACATGATTGGAAGCAAAAAGTCAATCTAATCTTACGCCCCAGCCTCGAAATTTCCATAGCAAAGAATGTAACTTCTTCTTGATTTCATTTTTCCAGACTGCTATAATTACACAATCATCTATAATTACACAATCATCGTCAAAGGAATGAACCCCCATGACCAAAACGGAACGGCTGCAGAGAGCAGCTGAGCGCCGGGACCTTACACAGGGACCCATCACAAAAAAGATCGTTCTGTTCTCCCTTCCTATCATTTTCGGGAATCTGTTCCAGCAGCTTTACAATGTTGTGGATTCCGTCGTTGTGGGCAATTTCGCCGCAGACGGCACCCACTGCCTCGCTGCCGTCAATGCCAGCTTTGCCATCATGATGGTGTTCAACGCATTGTATATGGGCATCAGCATGGGGGCTAATATCGTTATTTCGCAGTATAAAGGCGCAAAGGATATCAAAAGGCTGGAAGAGGCCATGACCACGACCTTCCTGCTCAGCATGCTGGCCGGTCTTTTTATCACAGTAGTGGGCTTTATCTGCGCAAAGCCCATGCTGCGCATGCTGGGAACGCCGGCGGATATCCTGGACGATGCTGCGCTGTACATACGGATCATTTTTGCAGGGACCTGCGGCAACGTGGTCTACAACAACATGAACGGCATGGTACAGGGTCTCGGGGACGCCAAGTGGCCGATGTATGCGCTCATCATCTCCAGCATCACGAATATCCTGCTGGATCTTCTGTTTGTCTGTGCGTTCCACTGGGATGTAGCGGGTGTAGCGCTGGCCACGATCCTTGCTCACATTCTCAGCGGCTGCCTGATGCTTCGCCGACAGGCGACGGGTGTTTACGGCGCGAAGATCAATTTCCGGAAGCTGCAAATCGACGGCGCCATAGCAAGACATATTCTTCGTCTGGGACTCCCCTCTGCCCTGCAGAATATGTGCTTTGCAGGCGGAAGCCTGATCATACAGACCTTTTCAAATCGCTTCGGTACCGAATTCATCGCAGCCAACTCCATGCTCATGAAGATCGACGGCTTTGTACTTCTGCCTATGATGGGCTTCAGCACCTCCATTACCACCTTCGTCGGACAGAACATTGGCGCCGGAGATGTGGATCGTACGAATAAAGGCATCTATTCAACGCTGCTGATTTCAGCCGCAGTAACGGTATTCTTGTCCGTCATCCTCTATTTTGCCTGCCCGGCGATCACGCTGATATTTGGGGCGAATGCGAATTCAAGACATATGGCCGCACAGGGCATCCGTTTCGTTTGCTTTTTCTACGTCTTTTACTCATTCCAGAGTACCCTGTCCGGAGCTTTGCGCGGCGCGGGCGCTGCATTGACAAGCGCACTCTGCTCCATTGGTTCAACATTGGTCCGAGTTCCCCTAAGCTGGCTCCTGGCCGCGCTCCCTCTGAACAGAGCACTGGATGCCGCAGTCGCGGCCGGACAATTCGCGGACCGGGCGGCCGCAGAAGCAGCCAAGGTCGGGTTCGAACATTACATCGGGATTTTTCAGACCTGGGGCTGGTCTATGCTTGCCGGTTTACTGCTGATCCTTCCCTGCTACCTTTTCGGCAGATGGAGAGAGAAGGGCGTAACTGATCAGGCAAAAAGAATCAGGAAGTAAAAGAAGACCTGCCCGGCGGCAGGTCTTCTTTTCTCAGAACGGATTTTACATTCTCTTCTTTTCGATCGTTTTCGGTTCGGCAGGCTTGTAATCGTAGCAGTCCACACGTGCAGAAACGATATAGATTTCATCACGGGGGTAGTTATTCTCGTCGACGTCCATTTTTGAAATGGCTATGATATCTTCCATTCCGGTGATCACCTTGCCGAACGCGGCATAATACCCATCCATGCTTTGCTTCGGTTCCAGCATGATGAAAAACTGGCTGCTGGCCGTATCAAAGAACTCCTTGGATTCATGCTCGTCACTGAGACGAGCCATGCCTACGATCCCTTTGGCGAAGGTCAGGTTTCCTTTTGAGTAATTATTTGCTGTGAATTCACCTTTGATATAATATCCTGCATCCGTTTCGCCGCTCCCGGCCGGCATCCCCATCTGGACCAAGACATATTCCATGATTCTATGCACGGTGCTTCCGTCATAAAAACCAGAATTGCAGAGTTTGATGAAATTGTTCACCGTATTCGGGCATTTGTCAGGATAAAGTCGTATCCGGACTTCGCTGCCGTTTGAAAACACGATTGTGCAGATCGGCTTTCGCTCCCCGATCACAACGCAACCGCTGAAGATTGCCACCATCATTGCGGCCAGAAGAACCAACGCTGCAAACCGCAGCCACATTGTTTTTGTCATGTGCGGAACCTCCGGGTAATTCTGCGAAGTTTCTCCACAAACTTATACCATACAATCCAGGAAAAAGCAACTTTTGAACGGAAAAACACTATTGATATTGGAAATCATTTTGATATAATATATTGAATTTAATAGAGTTCCATAGCCTGAAAGGAGCCAACTACGCAATGCTGAAGTATATTGAATCTCTGGGGATCATTGCACCTAAGGCTGTCTACTACCAACTCTCCCCCGCTGTGCTGACGGAAAAGGCGATCGCCCGGGGAGAAGGCACCCTGAGTGAAACCGGCGCGCTGGTGGTCAATACCGGAAAATATACCGGCCGCAGCCCGGATGACCGCTATGTTGTGGACGTGCCCTGCATCCATGATGAGATAGACTGGGGCAAGGTCAACGTATCCATTTCCGCGGAGAGATTTGACGCGATCTACCAGAAGCTGACAGCTTATCTCCAGGGACGGGATGTCTTTGTTTTCGACGGCTTTGCCGGAGCTGATCCCGCATACCATCTGCCGGTCCGTGTCGTCAATGAGTTGGCCAGTCAGAATCTTTTCATTCATCAGCTGTTGGTCCGCCCTTCCGAGAGCGAACTGCGGGACTTTGTGCCCGGATTTACCGTCATTGCCGCCCCTGGCTTCAAGTGCATTCCCGAGGTGGACGGCGTCCACTCCGAAGCAGCGATCCTCATCAATTTTGAGAAAAAGATCGTTCTTATCGCCGGAAGCCAATATGCCGGCGAAATCAAGAAGAGCATCTTTTCCGTCATGAATTATTTCCTGCCCAAGCAGGGAGTCTTTTCTATGCACTGTTCGGCCAACATCGGCAATGCCGGCGACACCGCGATTTTCTTCGGACTCAGCGGAACCGGCAAGACCACGCTGTCCGCCGATCCCAACCGTCAGCTTATCGGTGACGACGAACACGGCTGGAGCGATAAGGGCGTATTCAATATCGAGGGCGGCTGCTATGCCAAGTGCATTCGTCTCAGCAAGGAAAATGAACCGCAGATCTGGAATGCCGTTCGCTTCGGGACCCTGGTTGAGAATGTCATTATGGATCCGGACACACGGGTACTGGATTTCGACGATGCATCTCTGACGGAGAACACCCGTGCCGGTTATCCCGTCACATATATTCCGAACTGTGCCATCCCCGGCATCGGGGGCCATCCCAAAACAGTGATCTTCCTGACGGCTGACGCTTTCGGTGTGCTGCCCCCCATCAGCAAGCTCAGCAAGGAGCAGGCCATGTACCACTATGTCAGCGGCTACACTGCCAAGGTGGCAGGTACAGAGCGCGGCGTAACGGAACCGCAGGCTACCTTTTCCACCTGCTTCGGCGCCCCATTCCTCCCTCTGCACCCTTCCGTCTATGCTGAAATGCTGGGTCGGAAGATCGAAGAGCATGACACAAACGTCTATCTGGTCAATACGGGTTGGGCAGGCGGACGATACGGCATGGAACGGTGCTTCCGTATGAAGCTCCCCTATACCCGCGCCATGGTCACGGCAGCTCTGAACGGTGAGCTGGAGAAGTGTGAATTCGAAACTGATCCTGTGTTCGGACTCTCCGTTCCGAAATCCTGCCCGGGAGTTCCGGCCGATTTTCTGAGCCAGAAAGCGCTCTGGCAGAATGATGAAGCCTATGAGGCCGCTGCAAGGGAGCTTGCCCTCAGCTTTATCAAGAATTTCAAGAAATACACCAATATGCCTGAGGCCATCATCAGCGCCGGTCCTAAGGCAGAGTAACAATAACAGACGATTTGTCTGTTTTCGGGGGAAGCAATGAACGGGAACAAGAAGCCTAATAAAGTAAATGATGATGCGAATATCGTATCCTGGGTCGTGACTGCGATTCTTCTGGCGGTCAATGCGTTCCCGGTCGGCCTCTTTTTCCTTGTCATGAAGCTGTCCGGCAACGACATCCTCGGTCGGCTGTTCATGGCTCTGCAGGACGGATTCCGGAGCAATGCGAATCCTGATGCGACCAGGGCCTCCGCAAATAGGTCCAATCAGCAATACTATTCAAACTCCTCGTCCCGATCCCGCGCTGCCAGAGACGCCCAGAAGCAAACCGGGCAGGTAGTCGTTCACGAACCCTCACAAACCACCGCTTCACACCAACAGATTCAGCAGCCCGAAATGCCTGCGCAGAAGCAGCCACAGCAGGCAGCGCCGCAGAAGTCGGTTCAGAAGACTGCCGTCAAGGACCAGAAGAAAGAAAAAGAGGATGATGGGATCCAGCATATTTCCAGGGGAAAAAAGGCCCTGTTTACTCTTGGCTGGGTCCTTCTCGCCTTGGGCATCTTAGGCAGTATTTATGCCATTGCCGGTTCCGGCGTCTTGTGGAAGATCCTGCAGTGGATCGCTGTAGCCGTCGGAGGGGGCGGTATGCTCTTTGCAGCACACTCCAAGGACCGCAAGGAGCGGCTCTATCAGAACATCATTAAGATCATCGGGGATAAAGCCTACGTGGATCTGAAGTCGCTGGCATCCTCTGCCGGCGTAAAGGAAAAGACGCTGATCAGAGAGCTGGACGAGATGGCTGAGCGTGGATATCTCCCGGAGACAGCTTATTTTGATAACGCAAAGGGCATTCTGATCCTCAATCAAACCAAAGCGGAAGACCAGCTCGTTACCCAAGCGGCGGAAGAAACGAACCGCGAGGAGGACAAGTATGACCTGCTGCTGAAAGAGATGGAGCGGGCATGCGGTCGGATCGGAGATCGGGATATGCTGGAGAAAGCCGTCCAGATTCGTGGCCTGGCTGCAGCCATTTTCAACGCGGTGCGAAAGGATCCCGATAAGCAGCCTCAGATCAGCAGTTTTCTCAATTACTATTTTCCGACCACGCTGAAGCTGCTGGACAGTTATGCGGATTTTGAGGAAAAGGGATTTCAGGGCGATAAGCTTTCACAGACAAAAGATCGGATCGAGGTCACGATGGACACCATTATCTCCGCTTACCGAAAGCAGCTGGATAACCTGTATTTGTCCGACACGCTGGATGTCGATACCGATATCGATGTGCTGGAGACCATGCTGAAACGAGACGGGCTTTCCGAAAGTGATTTTGCTCAGATCGAGCAGGAAGGCACTCCCGGGACCATGAATTGAGAACGGGCTCAACAAAGAGAAAAGAGGCGGCGGGGATGACATCCCCGCCGCCTCTTTTCTCAATTCGTGTTCCAGTTGCCGGTCACCCGTCCGCCGTCACTTCCGCCTCGGGCGTAAGCACCGTAACGGACTCGGAATCCACCCGTGCAAACCCGCCGCTGATCCGAGCGGAGAACAACATTTTTCCATTGAAGGTAACCCGTACAGGTCCCCCCTCTTCCAGAGCGATGACAGCGGGCAGATGGCCCCGACGGATCCCTACGCTGCCGCCGCCTTTACCCTGCCGATCATCCTTCGCAAACAGATTCACACTGTCACAGCTGCAGGAAACGACTTCCTTCGATGGCGTCAGCAGGCGAAAATGCAGACCGCCGCTCATCAGCTCTGCCCCTTTGCAGCGGCATAAACGTCCTCAATGCCGCCAGCCATTAGGAATGCCTGCTCCGGCATCTCGTCACAATCCCCGCCGAGGATCGCCTCAAAGCCCTTGATCGTGTCATCAAGATGCACATAGCGCCCCGACAGCCCGGTAAAGCCCTCCGCTACATGGAACGGCTGACTCATGAAGCGCTGCGCCTTTCTGGCACGTCGGACGATCAGCTTGTCTTCCGGCGAGATCTCGTCGATACCCAGAATGGCGATGATATCATGAAGCTCATTATACCGCTGAAGCAGCCTCAACACCTCACGGGCAGTCCGATAATGACGGTCACCCACAATATCAGGCGAAAGCATCCTTGAGCTGGATTCCAGAGGACTCACGGCGGGATAGATACCCTGCTCCACGATGGAGCGGGACAAGACGGTGGTGGCGTCCAGATGAGAGAAGGTCGTAGCAGGCGCAGGGTCCGTCAAGTCGTCGGCAGGCACGTAAATTGCCTGAACGGACGTAATGGATCCGTTCACGGTACTGACGATGCGCTCCTGCAGTTGACCCATTTCCGAAGCCAGTGTTGGCTGATAACCAACAGCAGAAGGCATTCTTCCCAGAAGCGCGGAAACCTCCGAACCAGCCTGGGTAAAGCGGAACATATTGTCAATGAACAGCAGAACGTCTTTATGGGCGTTTTCACGGAAATATTCCGCAAGGGTCAGGCCGCTGAGCGGTACGCGGAGACGGGCGCCCGCCGGCTCGTTCATCTGGCCGAAAACCAATGCGGTCTTGTTCAGGACGCCGGACTGTTTCATTTCCTGCCAGAGATCATTTCCTTCCCGGGAACGTTCTCCGACCCCGGCAAAGACGGAATACCCGTCGTGCTCGAAAGCGATGTTGCGGATTAACTCCATGATCAGCACAGTTTTGCCGACGCCTGCGCCGCCGAAAAGGCCGATTTTACCGCCCTTTGTGTAGGGTGTCATGAGATCGATTACCTTGATCCCCGTTTCCAGCAGTTCGCCGCCGGGTACGATCTCTGTGAAAGGAGGAGCGCTTCTGTGAATAGGCCATCGCTGGGAAGCATCCACCTCTCCTCTGCGGTCGATGGGATCCCCGTTGACATTGAGCATCCTGCCTAACGTTTCTTCACCGACGGGGATCGTGATAGGATCTCCCGTATCAACGGCAAACATGCCGCGAGAAAGGCCGTCTGTCGCGTGCATGGAAATACAGCGAACGGTACCGCCGCCCAGCTGCTGCAGTACTTCCAGGATCAACTTCCCGTTTTTGGTCTCCACTTCCAGGGAATTGAACAGTTCCGGCGTTTCTTCAGCCTGAGGGAAGGTCACGTCAACAACAGGTCCGCTGATTCGGGTGATAAGCCCCTTGCTTCCTGAGGACATTTACTTTCCCTCCTCTTCCAGCCAAAAGCCGGTAGATGTTTCAATGACGCTGGTGGTTACCTTGCTCTGCCGCAGACGGTTGATTGCTGTCTCCAACTCGCCTGCGGTCGCCTTTCCGTTATCATATGCAGAGCGCATGGAGCTAAGCGTCGCACCCTGTACCCCCATCGCTGAATTGAGCAGCAGGTAGTACACCTGTGCCCGAAGGCAGAATTCTGCCAGTCCCTGATGTGCCGTTTCCGCATCCGGAACCAAAATCAATTCCTGTTCTTTGCCGGATGCCTCGCCGGGAAGCAGCTCCAGGCATTTGGGCGTCTGCTTCATTGCGTTGACGGCCTCGCTGTACACAACGAGTACGCGGCTCACCAACCCGGATGTGTACATCGCAAGGATCCGCTCTGAAAGAGCTTCTGCCTGTGAGAATTCCGGCACATCGGAAATCTGGAAAGAAGCCTCGATCGGGATCCCTCGTTCTCTCAAGTGGATTGCCGCCATATTTCCGCCGGTGATGAAGCAAGCGTCCTCCGACTCCGGCAATGAACGGAAAAAGCTGAACAGCTCATTATGATAGCTCCCGCACAGACCCCGGTTCCCGGAGAGCAGAATGATGAGCGTTCGTTCTTTTCCGCCATCCGCGGGCAGGATCACCGCTCCCGAAGCCTCAAGCAGTTCCCGGCAGCTTTGTGCATATGGACGGAAGGAATTAACGGCATTCTTCAGTCGAGCCAGCTTGGCGGAGGAAACGCTGCGCATGGCGCCTGCCAACTGGCAGATCGTCTGAATTCCGCGGAGCCGTTTCCGAAGGTCAGCCAATGTCGCCATCAGCGCCCTCCTCCTGGAACCGCTTCAAAGCTTCCTTCAGTCTGGATATCATATCTGCATCCATTTTTCTTCCGCTCTTCAGCTGATGCACGAGCGCTGGTTCATATCCCTCCATGTGGTAATACAACCGACTTTCATAATCATCCATGGCGGCGGGGTCTATTCCGTCCGCGTAACCCTCCTCGACTGCATACAGCAACAGAGCCTGCTTCCAATCCTCCAGCGGGGCGTATCGGCGCTGCTTCAGCGCAGCCATCATCCGTTCGCCGGCAGCCAGCACTTTCCTGGTTCCGTCGTCAAGATCCGAACCGAACTGCGCAAATGTAGACAACTCCCGATACTGGGCCAGATCCATACGGAGCCTTGAGGATACCTGCTTCATCAGCGGCGTCTGAGCTGCGGAACCCACGCGTGAGACGGACAGACCGACATTGATCGCCGGCCTCTGTCCGGAATTGAACAGGTCAGTTTCAAGAAAAATCTGCCCGTCCGTTATCGAGATCACATTCGTTGGGATATACGCGGAGATATCCCCCATCTGTGTTTCGATGACCGGCAGAGCGGTCACGCTGCCTCCGCCAGCCTCATCCGTGAGACGCGCCGCCCTTTCCAGCAGCCGGGAATGAAGGTAAAAGACATCACCGGGATATGCCTCACGGCCTGAAGGGCGATGGAGCAGCAGCGATAGCTCACGATACGCGACGGCATGCTTCGAGAGGTCGTCATATATGATGAGACAGTCGCGACCGGAATAGAGGTAATATTCGCTCATGGCTGCCCCAGCAAAAGGCGCGATGTACTGCAGGGATGCTGAACTGGAGGCGGGAGCACTGACGATCGTAGTGTAGGACATTGCCCCATATTGAATCAACTTATCCCTGAATTCCGCAACGGAGGTTTCCTTTTGGCCGATGGCCACGTAAATGCAAGTGACGCCCTTTCCCCGCTGATTGATAATCGCATCCAACAGCAGCGCTGTTTTTCCGGTTTGCCTGTCACCGATGATGAGCTCCCTCTGTCCCCTTCCGATCGGGACCAGAGCGTCGATCGCTTTGACGCCTGTATGAAGAGGGACCGAGATTGGCTTTCGATCCGGGATCCCAGGTGCGGGATTCTCGATGGGGCGTTTCAATTCCGTGCGGATTCGGCCTTTTCCGTCGATCGCGCGTCCCAGGGGGTCAACTACGCGTCCAAGCAGGGCATCTCCTACGGGAACACTGGCAATACGGCCTACTCTTCGAACTCGGCTTCCGCTTTCGATCATTTCATAGCTGCCGAAAACCACACAGCCGATCCTCTGAGGCTCGATATCAAGGATCATGCCCCGTTCTCCGCAGTCAAATTCCACGACCTCGCCGTACATGATGTCCGCCAGACCGTCAAGCCAGCAGATACCGTCGGACACGCTGAGGACGCGGCCCAACTGGAATGTATCCAACTGAGGTTCTGCTTCCCGGATGCCCGTCATCAGATCCTCAAGTATGCTGTTCATGTCCGTCAGGTTCGCAACCGTACGTTTGGTCAGATCCTTTTCGAGGTGATACAAGCGGTTTTCCACCGTCAAATCATATACGGTGTCACCGATACGCAGCCGCATTCCACCCAGAAGCTCCGGGTCGACCTTCACCCAAAAGGAAGGCTTTCCGCCTACATCTCGTAAAAGAGCGGTCGTCCGCCGCCCAATCAACTCCACCAGGTCATCCGACAGCGGGAATGCCGATGTCAAAGTCACGTAAAGGACGTCATGATGCATCAGGTAGCACATATCGCCGGGAGTAATGCGGATGTTTTCCAGGATTCGCTCGGCAAACAGCGGTTCCATGCTGCGGATACGAGATAGCTGCGGTTCCTGTGTGAGGTGGGCGCCCAATTCCAATACAAGGGCTCTGACAGCCTGATCTCTTGCTTCGCCCAGCACTTCCGTACGCAGATCCTTGAGTCTTTGCTGCTGGAGCCGTTCCGCCTCCTGGTCCTCTTCGGCCAAATTCCGTCTCAATACCTGCAGCTCCGCATCCTCTTCCTCTGAGGGGGGAACATCCGGCAGTTGCCGCTCTTCCGTCTGCGGCAATGCAGAAGCTGCAGCGGCCTCCAGAGCCTCTGCCTCATCCAGTTCCCTGCCAATTCGTTCTCTTCGCTCGGCAAAACGCTTAAGCACCGTTTTTCTGCCAACGATCCAGAGTCCGACGGCAAGAATAAGGAAGTTGATCAATCCATACAAAAGGCGCATTCACCGTTCTCCGAAAGCAATCAGCTTATCCGTAAAGGCGTTTACATGCTCTTTCAGAGAAACAGCCAACTTCGGCACCATTTCGGAAGCTTCCGCTTCCATCTCCTCGTGCCGGGCCTGCGTTTCCTGACGGAACCTGATTTCCCTGGCCTCCCGCGCTACTCTGCTCTCTTCCCGCAGAGTCTTGACGGCCTGTTTTCGAGCCTCGGCTCTGCGTTGGGCCTCTGCTTGCTCCTGAGCCTCCAGCATCGCCTGCTGTTCGGCATGCTTCGCTGATTGATCCAGGCTGCGAGCATGGGCGATCCTGGCCTTTCTTGCATCAGTAAATGCCAGAATCGGCTTGAGCAGCAGGAACCAGAGAATGAGCATAAAAGCACAGAAGCAGATGATGGTCCAGATCAGTATATTCGGCTGTACGGTCATATCCTTGATCAGGCGATCTTGCCGACCAGCATGAACGCGATAAGCAGGCCGTAAATCGTGAGGGCCTCCATGAGTGCCAGAGAGAGCAGGAGCGCACTCCGGATATCCTTTGCGGCGTCAGGCTGCCTGGCGATGCTCTCCATCGCGGATCTGGCTGTCTTCCCCTGGGCAAGGGCAGGGAAAACGGTGGACAGAGCAATGCAGAGAGCAGCTGCAAGGGCAATAATGGCGGTATCGGTCATAACAGTATCTCCTTTCTGAAAAGAGGACTATTCTTCGATGAATTCCTGCAGATATGACGCAGTAAGCATCGTGTAAACGATCGCCTGGATGGCACAGAACAGCAGGCTGAGCACCATCATGATGATCGGTGCGCCGATAGGAAGCAGATGGTAGAGATTCTCCGTTACGGTCTCTTCACCGAATATGTTGCCGAAGAGACGCAGCGCCAGCGAGGCAGGCTTGATAAGCTCGTCCAGCAGCAGAAGAGGCACCACCGGCGTCAGAAAATGCTTGAGGTAATGCTTGGCTCCGGCGTGGATTCCTGCCGCCTGAAGGAAAATAAAGGTGATGATGCCAAGCCCGAGCGTGACGGACAGCGAGGACGTCGGCGCCTTGATATACTTGCTGATGCCAACGCCCGGCAGCAGGCCGGAATAGTTGGAAAGCAGAATAAAGCAAAACAGAGGTCCCAAAAAGAAAAGGTAACGGCGTCCGTTTTCCTGGCCGAGGATCCCTGAAAAGAAATTATCCAGTGATTCTACGGCGATTTCTAAAAGGTTTTGCAGCTTTCCGGGCCGCTCTTTGAGGTTATGCGTCACAAGAACGGACAAAACTCCTGCCAGAGCAAGGAATATCCACATAGCGATTATTTCTCCGGTCACGTCCAGAATACCGAAAATCCGGATTACGGGTTCGGAGATTTCACCCATCCATTATCACTCCCTTCCCTGTCTGTTCATCTTCCGGGTTAGACGATTTGTAAAGTAAAACAACATGACGGTCAATCCCAGTGCGCCGCCGACGAGCAGCGCTCCCGCGCCAAGTCCCGTTTTTTTGCTTATATAATAAAGCAGCAGCAGATAAGCTGCGCTCGTCAGCATGCGCACGGGCAAGGCGAGATGGATCCCGTTTTCTCCTTTGGCTTTCAACAATTGGAGCAGCAGAAGATAATTCGCCCAGGATACAACCGCCCCGCCACAGAACGACGCCAGTCCGATGAGGAACGTCCTCAAGAGGAGCCTCCTTTCCGCACGTTCGGGCTCCATACTGTCAAACGCCGCCGTTCGGTCCCGATCATGTTATATATTATGCATTAATAGATAGTGTTGCCAATATTTGTACGTAAGGCAGGCCATTGTAACGGCCTGCCTTATGCTCAATCTCGTTATTCATACAATGAATCAGAATCAGCTCGCGAACTCCTTGAAGTCCGTTTCGATCAACTGCTGAAGCGCCAGCACCGCAGCTTCTTCATCAGGACCTTCCGCGCCGACGGAGATTTCCGTGCCTCTGACAATACCGAGAGAAAGAACGCCGAGGAGGCTCTTTGCATTGACTTTGCGTTCTTCTTTTTCGATCCAGATGGAGCTTTTGAACTCATTCGCCTTTTGGATGAAGAAAGTAGCGGGTCTGGCATGGAGACCGACCTGATTGTTAACTGTAATCGTCTTCATGTACATACGGCGTCACGACCTTTTCAATGTTTTTTCCCAAAGTATCCCTTATTACAGTAAAACATTCTAGCAAGGAATCCTTCATCCGTCAATAGTCAAAGTGCCGATTAAAAGCATAGAACGGCTGTCCATTCTTGTCCATGCAGAGAATCCTTCATCGGAGATCCGATAGAAGCGTTTCAGATTTTCAATTCCGCAATAGTCACGCCGTCTTCTCCCTCACCATAGCGCCCAAGACGGAAAGCTTTGACGCCTGGATCCCGCCTCAGATAATCCTGTACGGCTTTTCGAAGCGCTCCAGTCCCCTTTCCGTGTATGATGCGCACGCTGGGGAGTTTTGCTGTTCTGGCAGAATCCAGATATCGCTCCAGCATCAAAAGAGCTTCATCCGTCATACTGCCCCGCAGATCTACCTCGGGGCTGACCGCCAGCCGGTGGATCTGAGCCTCCGTCTTTTTCCTGAATTTTGTTTTGACCTTTTCCGCTTCTTCCACCAAACGAACTTCATCCTGCTTGGCCGTGATCCTAAGGATGCCGGCCTGCAGTGTCAGCGTCCCGTCGGAGCTGACGGAAATCACGCTTGCCTGCGTACCCAGCTTCATCAGCAGGACGGTGTCCCCCGCTTTGGCCGGTCTCGTCGGTTTCTGAGGTGTATCGATATCATCCTGCATGATACCCAGGCTGTCCTGGGCCTCATTAAGCTTTTTCAGGAGGCCGACCCGCTCTTCGTTGATCTGCTGTGCGTTTTCCGCACGGACTGCCTTCTTCCGCATTTCATTCAGCTCGTCGAATACCTCATCCGAAACTCGGCGGGCTTCCCGCAGCAGACGGTCCGCTTCCCGCTTGGCAACGGCACCCGCTTTCTGCCGCTCAGCCTCAGCGGCCTTTCTCTGCTCGGCAGCAGCACGGGCATCCTCCTCAGCCTGGATCCGTAATCTCTCAGCCTCCAGCTTTGCTTGTTCCATTTTTTGCTGTTCCCTTTGAAGCAGCGTGACGACATGCTCAAAATCAGTCTGTTCAGAGGCCATGCGTCCTTTTGCATCGTCTATGATGCTCTCGTCCAGGCCGAGGCGGCGGGATATCTCGAATGCATTGGATTTGCCCGGGATCCCCATCAGAAGCCGGTAGGTCGGCCGGAGCGTTTCCACGTCGAATTCACAGGAGGCGTTCATGACCCCTGTCGTAGCGGTCGCGTATACTTTCAGTTCGGCATAATGCGTGGTAGCGGCGATTTTTGCTCCCTGGCTTCTGGCATACTCGATAATGGCAATCGCCAGCGCGGCGCCTTCCGCCGGGTCGGTGCCGGCTCCGAGCTCATCAAAGAGGATCAGGGTATCCTCATCCGCCTCCTTCAGCATCCCCACGATATTGCTCATATGAGAGGAGAAGGTGGAAAGGGACTGTTCGATGCTCTGCTCGTCACCTACATCTGCCAGCACCTTCTTCAGGACCGGAACAGTGCTGCCGCTGTCCGCAGGGATATGAAGTCCGCAGGCTGCCATCAGGCAGCAGACGCCAAGCGTCTTCAGACTCACCGTTTTGCCCCCGGTATTTGGACCCGTGATCACCAGGGTATCGAATTCGCCGCCTACGGATATGTCGATAGGAACCGCTGTCTTTGGATCGATCAGCGGGTGCCTGGCTCGGATAAGCCGGATGCAGCCGTCTTCGCTCAGTCTCGGTGCGTCCGCCTTCATCCGATAGCTGAGCTTGGCTTTGGCAAAAACAAGATCCAGCCGTACCAGCACATGCTGGTCGCATAGGATATCCTCTTCGAAATTCGCAGCGTCGCTGCTGAGCTCCATCAGGATGCGCTCGATCTCTTTCTTTTCTTTCGCCTGAAGCTCCCTGATCTCATTATTGGCCTGAACGACCTGCATGGGCTCAATGAAAATAGTCTGCCCGCTGGAGGACACGTCATGCACAAGCCCTCCCAAAGCGCCTTTATGCTCCGCCTTGACCGGTATTACATACCGATCGGATCGCATGGTGATGATGGGCTCCTGAAGGACCTTTGCGTAAGAAGGAGAGGTGATGATCTTATTCAGTACCTCGCGGATGCGGGCATTGGCAGCACGCATATGCCTGCGGATGGAGGCAAGCTCACTGCTGGCTGCGTCGGCGATCTCCTCTTCGCCGACGATAGACAGGCTGATCTTTTCTTCCAGGAATTTATTGGCGATCAAGGCGTCAAAGAGTCCGGTCAAGGAACCGGCCTCCTCTGCGGACCAACCCTTCAACTGCCGCGCGGCACGAAGGACGCCTGCAATATCCAGCAGTTCCCGTGTGTTGAGCATACCGCCCAGCCGGGCACGGGAGAGGCTTCCGGTCACGTCCCGGATATCGGAAAGCGGCGGCGTTCCTTTCATGGAGATGAGTCGCTTCGCGTCGGAGGTCTCCAGCAGCCTCTCGCTGACTTCCGTGACGATATCCGCAGGGCGCAGCTTCAGCGCTTCCTCCTTTGCCGATGCGCATACTGCTTCTTCCTGAAGGATCTTCAGGATTTGAGGCAGCTCAAGCGTCCGCATCGACTTTTCATAAAATTCTTCTTTTGTTCTCATACTGTCTCACCGTTAAAGGCTTTTATAGTAGTCCAGCGTTCGAAATGAACGCTCCAACTGTTCTTTTACATAGCTTTCCGCAGCATCTGTCAATCTTCGGAGACCGCTGTCGCTGATGCGGAAGGAAAACACGCTCTTTCGAGGCACGGAAACGATGTGGCGGATCGCCAACAAGGATGGTTCATCCAAAGTCATAGGCCGCTCTGCAAGCGACTTCAACGCACAGTCACGGCAGTACAATGCGCCGCCCCGAAGATCCAGAGTCGGCGTCACTGGCTCTTCTTTTCCGCAGGCAGCGCACTGTTCCACTTCCGGCTGATAGCCGAGCAGCGTCATCAATCGAAGCTCAAAGGCACTTTTGACGATCCCGGGCTCCTTTTTCCCTTCCGAAAGCAGCCACAACGCGTTAAGACCCAAAGCTAACGCTTCCGGCTCTTCCACGGTTTCGGGGCATGACGCATCAAGCAGGTCGAGGAAGTAACAGCCCAGAGCGTAATTTCTGAGATCAGCGGTCAGACCTGAAAAAAGCTCCAGTGTGGAAGCTTCTTTCAGATAAAAACGTTCCTTGCTTTCGGAAAGCGTCATCTCCGAAAAGGCCATGGGCTGGCATGCGGCTGCGATACGGCTTTTCAACCGGGTCGCGCCTCGGGCAGATACGCTGATCTTCCCGAGCTCGTCCGTCAGGACTGTCAGCATTTTGCTGCTTTCCTTGTAATCTGCCGTTCGAAGGACCAGGCCCTTGACGACGTACTCACTCATGGTAGCCGAAATTCCGCAGCATGGCGTCCTGATCCCTCCAGTTTTCCTTCACCTTCACCCAGCTTTTAAAAAACACCTTAGTTCCCATATAGCGCTCCACATCTTTTCTGGCTAGCTCGCCGATACGCTTGAGCATGCTTCCGTTCTTCCCGATGATAATGCTTTTATGACTGGGCTTTTCACAGTAAATGGTCACTTCAAGGTCGATGATGCCGTCGTCCCGCTCGCTGAAGCGCTCCACCTCCACCGCCGTACCATGCGGTATCTCATGCTCCAGGCAGTAAAGCAGCTTCTCCCTTACGATCTCTGCTACGATCTGACGGTCAGGCTGATCCGTTACCATATCGTCCGGGAAGAGCTGGGGACCGTCTGCTGTATAGCCGCAAAGGACCGTCAGCAATTCTTCCACGCCTTCGCCCGTTTTTGCGGAGATCGGAATGATCTCCGCAAAGTCGCCTGCCTCGGAATATGCCTTCATCACCGCCAACAGGTCGGGTTTATTTACCGTATCGCATTTGTTCACCGCAAGGATTGCAGGAGAACCGGAAGCGCGGATCATTCGGATCAAAGCCTGCTCCTGTTTTCCCACATTTGCGATAGGCTCCACCATCAGCACTACCGCGTCCATATTGTCCGCGACGCTTGTTTCAACGATCCGGTCCAGATAGTTGTCCAAAGCGTTTTTGGGCTTATGGTAACCCGGCGTGTCCAAAAAAACAAGTTGGGCATCCTCTCGCTGGCAGATGGCACAGATTCGGCTGCGGGTAGTCTGAGGCTTATGGGAAACGATGGCGATCTTTTCGCCGGCGATATAATTCGCCAGGGTGCTCTTTCCAACGTTCGGACGCCCCGCGATGGTGAATACTCCTGTCTTTGTGATCTTCATAGCCTCATTTCCCTCATGATCGCCCTTTCTCTGGCACGCATCTGCCGCTTTTGCTCAGCTTCGTCCACATGGTCATATCCCAGCAAATGCAGCACACTGTGAACGGTCAAATACGCGGTCTCGTGCTTTTCCCCGGTTCCGTATTCTCTTCCCTGCAGACGGATCCGATCCAGGTTCAGTGCCATATCCCCCAGTGGAAGCAGGCCTGTTTCCGGGTCGGTTTCTCCGGCGGCGGGATCGAAATCCTCCGCAGTGAAGTTGAAGGCGGGAAATGAAAGCACGTCTGTGGCCTTATCCACGCCGCGCAGCTCCCGGTTCAGCGCCCGGATCCCGGCATCATCGGTGAAGAGCACGCTGATTTCGCAGGGAACGCTTACACCTTCCAGCCGTAATACGGTTCGAATGCATCTGGCGGCTAACCTAGACGCCCAACGGGGATAGGAAACCTCCCCGTTGAATAGGATCGAGTGACGTGCCATCAGCTTTGCCTTCTTCTCCGGGCCGCGCTGACCGAGGCATCCCTCGGGTGGCCCTTTTCGTATTTTTCATAGGCCTCTATGATCTTCTGCACAAGTGCGTGACGGACTACATCCTCCCCAGTGAGTCGACATATCTCAATGTCATCAATGCCTTTCAGCACATTGACGACCTCCTTGAGGCCGCTGACTTTATCCCTGGGAAGATCGATCTGCGTCACATCTCCCGTAATGACCGCCTTGCTGCCAAACCCGATCCGCGTCAGGAACATCTTCATCTGTTCCCGTGAGGTGTTCTGCGCCTCATCCAAAATGATGAAGGAATCATCAAGGGTCCGGCCGCGCATATAAGCGAGCGGCGCGACCTCGATATTTCCTTTTTCCAGATAGTTCTGATAGGTTTCAGGTCCCAGCATATCAAACAGCGCATCGTAAAGCGGCCTCAGATACGGATCCACTTTATTCTGAAGATCGCCCGGCAGAAAACCCAGCTTTTCGCCAGCTTCAACCGCAGGCCTGGTCAAAATGATTCGATTCACTTCCTTGGCGCGGAACGCAGTCACCGCGCATGCCACGGCAAGATAGGTTTTCCCGGTGCCCGCCGGGCCTACGGCCAGAGTTACCGTATTGCTGCGGATCGCTTCGATATAGCTCCTCTGACCCAGGGTCTTGGCTTTGATGGGTTTTCCCTTTGCGGTGATGCATACAACATCATCCGCCAGCTGCGCGATCCGATCCGCACGTCCGTCCGCTGTGAGCTTCAGCGCATAGCGTACGTTTTGAGTCGTGATCGGTTCGCCCCGTGACGCCAGAGAAAGAAGTCCGCTGAGCGCCTGCTCTGCATAGGAAACCGGTTCCTCATCCCCCGTTATATGCAGTTCGGAATCACGGTCTGTAATGTGTACGCCGAGCTCACTTTCAAGGATATGCAGGTTTTCATCAAAAGAACCGAACAAGTTAACGAGGTTTTCGATCCGATCGATGCCGATGGTTTTTTCCGCCATAAATCCACACTCTCTTTTGTTCATACTGAATCAGGAAATGCTTTTCCGCTCCATGCCGATGTCCTCGCGGCATTGCGCCAGCATCGTGACTCTCAGATAGCCATCTGCCGTGTCATGACAGAAGTCGGTTTTCAGGATCTCCGCATCCGGCGCCGTATTCTGTAGCCAGGCAAGGAGCCGTTCCTCCAGAATGGCTGTTCCCTCCTCTACGGAGAGCTCACGGACGCATAGCGAATAAGCACGGCACTCTGCCTGCTGAAGGCTGACAGGCAGCGGCAGTCCAAAGGCAGTGATTCTTTTTTCTTCATATATTTTATCATAGCTATACCGGGGAATGCTACTGCCATTGTGAAAATTCAGACGCAAATCCCCGATTTTCAGACTGTAGAAACGCTTTTCCTCGCCAGTATATATCTTTTCCTGAACAGTCAGCGGAAGCTCCATGCTTTTTTCATACCAGGTCCATGCCATGACCTTGCCCATGGCGTGAACCGGATGTGTCTTCCCCTGCCGGTCGCTCATGATACCGGAAATCAATGTTTGACCTCGAAGGACCGTATCTCCGCGCTTGACCAGAGCTCTTCCCTTCCATACGCTCACTGAATCGACGGTCCCGGTCCTTTCGGCCGCCACCTCCAGGTCCAGATTTTCATTTACGATTTTCGGCGGCAGCCGGCGCTCCCTTACCACGACCAAAGCGCGGCTCCCGTGAACCTGAACGGTGCACCATATGAGCTTGCCGAGAGCCGACTGCATCCTGCTGCGGATCTGCGCGTTATCCAGCTTGCGTCCACTGACACCGGGATATACGCCTACGGATTCCAAAGCAGAAAGGATCTCTGCTCTTGTAAGTGTCTCGTTTCCGCTGACGTCGATCTCCCAAAGGCAAGTAGAAAGCCAGATAAACGCCAGCATCAACGGGATCGGAATCAAAAGAAGATGTGCCCTTTTACGAAATCTCCGTACAAAGTGCAGAAAACCGCGGCGTCGGAGGATCGTAATTTCCGCCCCACACCGCACACCTTCTTTTACCGCCTGCGCGGCTGATGCCGCAGGTACATAAAAGATATATCGGTTTTCCGATGCCTTCCGAAAATCCGTTGCATCGATCCTTGCTCGGCAGAATGCTGTGATCAAGTCCGCCGGATCAAGGCAAAGCGCCTGCATCAGTATCCCTTCCGTCAGCCAGAGATCAGTTCGCATGTCCTTCGATCAGCTCCACGGCACAGATAATGCCCTTCAGGTGCAGTTCGCGCAGAGTCATCCTTTTCAGGACCATTTCTTTTCCGCTGATATGGATGATTCCGCCGCCGGTTTCAACCATAATGCTGTCATCCGAAAATGAACGGATACCGCGATGCGGCTCAATCACCAGACTCTGCATGGCGGTAATGCGGATTTCCGGCAGCCCCCTGTCCGTTGTCATGGGGATCTCTGCTGCATTGGTCAGCTTGTTGATCACACGAGTCAAGGCTTTGATGGATGAACGCCCCCCCACGCGACATAGTCTTATATCACTAATTCTATCGTTTGGAGGGGTTGGATATGCCAGTTGGTTCCTTTCGGAGGACGGTCCTGTTCATTCCGGCGGCTGCCGCATTTGTTTTTCTTATATGCTTCGGGGAGAAAGCTTCGGCCGCAGCGCAGATTGGCATCAACGCCTGCCTGCGATCTGTGATCCCGTCGCTTTTCCCGTTCCTTGTCCTGACCAACCTGATCCTTCGTTTTGAAATTCCCAAGCCCTTGCTCTCATCGCTGGGAGTGGTGTTTGAGCGCATATTTCGCATCAGGCGAACGGCGCTGCCCGCAATGCTCTCGGGATTTGTCGGCGGATATCCTCTCGGCGCCGAAGCCGCAGCAGCCTGCTATCGGCAGGGAAGGTGTTCAAAGGAGGAAGCGGAACGTCTGATTATTTTCACGGATAACTGCAGCCCGGGCTTCGTTTTCGGTGTTGCAGCCAAGTCGCTTTCCGGCAGTGTACGGATTGCGCTTCTGCTTTTGATCCTGCAGTGGTCGATATCCGTGCTCATCGGGATCCTTCTGGGCACAGGTCGTCAGCCATCGGAATCAGAATCCGCCGACGTCGGTCTTGTATCACAAACCCTGTCTTCCGCGTTCACTGCGGCTGTCCGAGCCGGCGGAAGATCCGTGTTGATTATCTGCGCCTATGTGATCTTTTTCAGTGTGTTTTCTGCGTTCCTCCCCGAATCTGCGCTGATCAGAGGTATCGTAGAAATGACGGGTGGTTTCCTTTTGCTGCATGGTCCGCAGTCTTCCGTTATTGCAGCATTTCTGATCGGCTGGGGCGGACTATCCGTCGCATTTCAGGTATTCTCAGCGTTGGAGAACACCGGGATCTCCGCGATCAGATATCTTCCGCTTCGTTTCCTTCACGGCGCTGGAATGGCTCTCTGCATGCTTCTTTACCGATTTGGGATCATATATCTGCTCATATTCTGGCTTGTCCTGATCGCGGCTGTGTTTTTTGCGAAAACAGGTAGAAAAGGGACGGTTTCTGAGATATAATGCCCGTGAGGTGATCTTCTGTGTTATTCCGCAGCAAAATCGAGCCTGCCTGCTCTTACTGCAGCCATGGACGCCCCGGTCAGGACGATGAGGTGCTTTGTATCTATCACGGCGTCATGAAGCCATGGAACAAGTGCCGGCGCTTTGATTATGATCCTCTGCGCCGCGTACCGGAAGCAGCCCCAGTACCTATGACGGATGTCGATCCCGCATCCTTTGAACTCTGATCTCTCTAAGCGACCTCTTGCGGCTTCTTGACATCTATGATATCATTATATTTAATATTATGTCTGAAGGCGGAAGTGCCGTCGACCGCCTGTGGGGACTGGAGTTGATTATCCTTTATGGACGACATACCCCGAAGTATTCTGATCCTGTTTTTGATCCTGCTGGGAGGCAGCTTTGCAGGCAGTGAGACTGCGCTCAGTTATTGCAACCGGCTGCGCATGAAAAAACACGCGGAGGAGGGTGATAAGCGCGCGGAGCGGGTCGTCTATGTGCTTGACCGTTTCGATAAAGCGCTTTCCACCATTCTCATCGGCACCAATGTGTGCTATGTTTTTGCCTCCACATTTGCCGCGATCATTTTTATCCGGCGTATGGGCACAGTCGGCGCGGTAGTATCTACCGTGCTGATGACGCTGTTGATTTTCTTCTTTGCAGAAACGATACCAAAGAATATTGCGAGAGCAAATGCGGACAGCTATGCGCTGATCTGCAGCGTCCCGGTGAAGCTTCTCATGATCGTGCTGACGCCGTTGACCTCCCTTCTGGCCGCCATCGGCTGGGTGGTCAAACGACTGCTTCCGCGTGAGAAGGAGCAGCCGACCATTACGGAAGACGAGTTTACGACCATCATTGACAACATTCAGGAAGAAGGCTTGATGGAACCCGAGGAGACCCGTTTGATCAAATCGGCGGTGGAATTCAGCGATAAGACCGCCGGTGACATCATGACGCCCCTCAAGGATATGGTCGCCGTTTCTATTACGGAGGAGCCTGAGAAGCTGAAAGAACTGATCCTCAGGGAGAAGTATTCCCGCCTGCCGGTCTACGCGGGTTCTCCGGACCGGATCGTCGGAATCCTTCAGACAAAGGACTATCTGCAGCTGATCCTGAAGAAAAAAGATCCGGATATCAGCGCTCTGATGAAGCTCACATACGATGTACCACCGGAAATCAAGCTGGATGAGCTGTTTGAGGGCCTGGGCCGTCGGCGCACCCACATGGCAATCGTTATCGACGTCAGCGGAAACGCTCTGGGATTCGTGACTATGGAGGAAATCCTGGAGGAGCTGGTGGGCGAGATCTATGACGAGGATGACACCTCTGACCAGAAGGGGGTGGGCACATGATCTGGATGCTGACTCTGATGATCCTGCTTGTGCTTTGCTCCGCATTCTTTTCAAGCTCTGAGATCTCCTATGCCACAGCCAACAAGCTTCATATCCGCAGCGCCGCAGAAACCGGTGACAGGCGCGCAAAGGGCGCTCTCTGGATATCTGATCATTTCCCGAAGTTTCTTTCCACGATCCTGGTGGGAAACAATCTTGTGAATATCGCATTCTCTTCTGTGATGACACTTTTGCTGAATGATCGTCTCGGCAGCTCCGGCGAGAATGCGTCCCCGATTGTAAGCACAATCGTCCTTCTTATCTTCGGAGAAATCATCCCGAAGATAGTAGGCACCAATCAGGCGGATCGCCTCGTGTATCTGTATGTCCTGCCTCTTCGCTTTTTCATGATCCTCTTTACCCCCGTCGTTTCTGTCGTAAATGTCATCGTCGGCAGACTCAGTCGTTTCTGGACGCCTGACGAGCCGGAACCGGAAGTAACGGACGATGAGCTGGTCACAATCCTGGAAACCATTGAAGAAGAAGGCGTTTTTACCGAACAGGAAAGTGAGCTTATCAAGTCTGCGATCGAGTTCAGCGATGTCACGGCCATGGATATCCTGGTGCCCAGAGTGGATATGGCCGCTTTCAATCTGGACGATGGACTCGATAAGCTCCTGGAAGACGACGATTTGCTCAGCTATTCGCGTATCCCGGTCTATCGGGAAACCATCGATAACATCCTCGGCATCCTTTCTACGAAAAAGCTGCTGAAAGCTGCCGTCACACAAGAACTGACCGAGATCGATGTGGATGACCTGCTCTCCCCTCCCGTGTACGTTCACAAAACCCGAAACATCTCTTCGATCCTTAAGGAATTCCGAAAAAAGCATTTGATGATGGCCGTCGTAGTGGATGAATTCGGCGGCACTATGGGGATCCTGACGCTGGAAGATATCCTGGAAGAGATCGTCGGCGATATCTTCGACGAAAGTGATGAGGTGGAGCTGGATGTCGTTCCTGAGGGTGAGGATGTATTTACCGTAGACGGCGGCACCAATATCGAGGACTTCTTCGAGTATATCGGTTACACTCCGCCGGAGTTTGAAAGCGAATACAGCACTATGGGCGGATGGGCTGTCGAAAAGCTTGATCGCTTCCCCCGGGTGGGTGATCATTTCACATGGGACCGCTTTGACGTGACGGTAACAGCGGCGGAAGCTATGCGGGTAGAGACGCTTCAGATCCGGCTTTTGCCGCCGTCAGAGGAAGAAGAATAAGCGACGCCGGAAAACCAAAACGGTTTTCCGGCGTTTTTTACGAATAACATCGGGGCGCAGCGAACGCTGCGCCCCGATTGTTTGATGCTGACCGGGAATCTCAGCCCTGAGCACGCATGATCGCAAAGCAATCGCTGCAGTAAACGGGGCGGTCGGATTTGGGCTCGAAAGGCACGCGAGCTTCCTTGCCGCAGCGAGCGCAAACGGCGGTGAAATACTCACGGGGGCCACGGGCAGCGTTCTTGCGGGCATCGCGGCAGGCCTTGC
>JAEEGL014720666.1_pt1 | contig 33038 bp, 34 predicted proteins | sample 9134231 | NCBI WGS metagenome assembly JAEEGL01 (sample SAMN16246548, study PRJNA631951) | gut metagenome | biome: gut microbiome; feature: rumen; material: fiber-attached | host: Bos | place: Iran: Karaj | collected 2018-10
CAGACAAAGGACATTACCTCGGTTCAGTCGTTTATATAGATCAGGACAACCAGCAAAAAGATCCCAAGTTTGTATGGGACGTCAAAGGCACAGACGAATACATCTATGTCCTTTTCGCCTACGACGGAACTATCTATAAAAAAGCCAGATGACAGTTACTGTTTTTCCAGGTATACGAAAACAAGCTCGTCAGTAATCTCTTTGCGGTCAAATATCATGTAACCGAGCTTCTGGTAAAGACGGATATTGTCTTCACTTCTCGTGCTCGTAAAGAGTTCAAACCTGCATTCAGGAAAACATTTCTCGATCTCATTTAAGAGCAGCGTTCCATAGCCTTTACACCTGTGATCAGGATGGACCATGAGCTTTCCTATATATGCAGTTCCGTTCTTCGCATATGCCCTGACAGAACCGATGATCTTACCGTCTTCTACCAGTTTCAGTATCGTGCCCTTGTTGAATTCTTCAGTCAGTTCTTCGATCGTTTCCTTCAACGGCGGAATATCTTTATTGCCAAACAAAGCTGCCTCGCTTTGGTAAGCGAGGTATTGAAGCTCCAGGATCTCCTGAAGATCTTTTTGTTCAGCTTTGAGAATGGTCATAAGACTTGTGCCGACTTATCAGTTGATAACGATCTTATCGAAATCGCAGGTTACCTTTGAACCCTTGATAACTGCAGGGATATAAAGAATGACTTTTCCGTTGTCATCGTCATCACAAAGGACAATGATGTAATCTCCGTCATCCAAAGCATTTATTGAATCATTATCAAACTGGAAGATATAATCTTCGGAATCCTTCTTCTCAGGGTTTTCGATATATGTGTAGAGGACATCGTATTCATCTGCTTCCTCTTCATCCTTGTATCCCTTTGTACCGGGAATAAAGCCCATCCAAGCACCCTGTGTCAGCTCGATATCAGCACTCACTGAAAATGCGGTTTTCTCGCCTTTCTGTGAGAAACCGATTCCGGAATCATCTCCGTATTCGTCGTCTTCTACCTCTTCAGTCGTAGCCTTAGGCTTATCATCTTCATCACGGTTTTTACCGCTTCCGGAATCTTTCTTGCCGCATCCGAACAATGCCAGTGACATTGCGCCTACAAGTACCAGTGCCAATAATCTTTTCATAATGATTCCCCCTGTTGTGATTACCCGATTTCTCTAACATGAAAAGCAAAAAGCTTTCCAAATGTTAAAGAAATTTTACCACAAACAGAGGGAATATGTTAGATACTTATATATTTTATTAAGCGTCTATAGAGAGTGTAATCTCGTTGATCTCCAGTATCTCAAATCCGCCATTCAGATCCTCGTAGATGTACAAGAGTGCGTATCCGTCCTCTGCATCTGGAGAGATTGCGGTTATCCTGCATAAGACCGCATGATTCATTCCTGCAACGACTTGGCTGCCGATATAAGCGACGGGCTCGTATTCAGCACCTAAGAGCTTCTCAGTTGCTTTATCAACTACAGATGCTGTCTTTTCGTCGACTGAAGGATCATCTGCATAAGACCATCCGCCGGGTATCGGATTGCTGTCTGCATCTCCGGCTCCCGGAAGCTCTATGTCGGCGATGTTGAGTATCTCTTCGGTTCCGTCAAGTTTCTCGTAAATGTATACAAGTTTATACTGTGGAGTTGTACCGGGATAAACGACAGTCGCCTTGCAAAGGAAACAATGGTTGGTTCCTGCAACAAGCTGTGATCCGAGATATGCCACCGGCTCATATTCAACACCGACAAGACCTTCTATACCCTTGTTAAAGATCGCGAACTCTTCATCTGTGATCTTTGTATCCGCAGGAATAGTCCAGCCACCGACTTTGTGTGCAGCTGTTTCTTCAACAGTTGTATTCTCAGTTGTCTGAGTTGTTTCGTTTGTCTTTCCGCAGGCAGTAAAACAGACTACCGCTATTGCACCGGCAAGTCCGATCACCGTCATTTTTCCGAATATATCTTTCATGTCTATACCCTTCTTTCTCTTTGATCAGTTGGCCTGATTTTCTTAAAGGTATTATTACAGGTATATACTGACAATCCAATAAACAATATGGAGACCAAGTGTTGATTAAGCAACACGAAAAGCAGAGAATTCGAATTAATATTCTTCCGTTGTCTCAGAGATCAGATCACCTTTAAGCGCAAGAAATCTTTCATTGACTTCCTTTATCAGTTTCTGATCAGCAGGTGTATAGATCCTGAACTGGGAGATACTGTAATCGTCGTAGCTGTCTCCGCCGATCGAAGAACAGTCGAAAACAACACAGTAATTCCACGGACTGTAATCAGTTACGAAATCATTGCTCTTAAGTCTTTTCGACAGCGAGATGAAATTAACCTTCTTGATATACTCTTCGAATTCAACAGCGCTTTCAGAAGATACTGAATAAGTCTTAACGGTAAGAGGTTCGTTATGCCACTCGCGGTCACGTGTAACGAATACAAAGTTGCCGTCATCGTTCCTTTTGAGTTCGCTGTTGTGGCAGCCACCGCTCATGTCCGAATAACCGGGACTGTATCTGAACGAACTTAAAGCTCCTGCATTACCCTTTTTAGATCCAAACAGTCCCATAACGATCAAACCAATAACCTTTCGTCAGGATCGTTCCAGTCAAATGAAGACTTAACGCCCTTCATGCATGCAATGGATGCCATGCCGTGAACCATTGCCCAGATCTTAATGAGATCTATCTCTTGTTCTTCAAACGGCTTTTCTATTCCCTTCTCTTCAAGATATTTCTTATACATTTTCTTAAGCAGTGCAAAGGGAGGATAATCGTTTTTATAATCTTTATTCATCTGAAGATGTGCATTGATGTTCTGCTTGCCGAAAAGGAATACAAAATAATCCGGATTACGGCTGAAGAACGTAAGATAAGTTCTGCCCATTGCAATGATCGCTTCCTCGGCAGTCGCCTTATCCGAGACAGCAGCCTCTAATTCTTCCATGAACTGATCAGTAACATTGCTCTTGATCGCATCGATCAGCTCTTCCTTACTCTTGAAATGCGCATAAGGTGCAGCATGCGACACGTTGCATTCAGCGGCAACTTTGCGGAGAGACAGACTCTCTTCACCGCTCTCGTTGATTATCTTTATTCCCGCATCGATCAATGCCTGTCTCAGATTTCCATGATGGTAACTGTCAGCCATTTAATGTCATCTCCTTGATCTGTTTCATCGCTTCATAAGTCTCACCGGGATTCTCCCACAAAGGACTGTGTGCAGCGCCTGTAATCTTATAAAATCCTTTTTGCGGAGCATCGATCACATCACAATATTCCTGAACCAATTCCCACGGACAGTTGTAATCGTATTCTCCGCTTATGAAGAAAACCGGTATCCCGATCTGAGTAATGCTCTTTCTGTAATCGAAATCATCGGTCTGCTCGTAAAGAGGAGTCCTGCGGTAAGTCTTCATCGCCGTTATATAGTTGATCTTCTCCTTAAGCGTATAACATCCGCATGTTATTATCGGCCAGACAATACCTTCAAATTCAGTTTTGTTGTATATGGTTCCGCCGCCTGCTTCATGAAGAAGATTAACATATACATACCAATCTTTACACTTAATGTTTCCACCGTCAAGATGAACGACAGCATCTTCAAGTTTCTCCAGATTTTTATTATCTCCCCTCTTCTCGAAAACTTCTTTCATGAATGAATACATCAGCGTATCGTTTTCTTCTGAATCGGTAACACACTGCGCCATACCGATATATGCGTAATAGTTTTCGGGATGTCTTTGAACTTCCATAAGTGCGATCTTGGTGCCGCCCGAAAAACCCATGATGTAGATCTTTTCTTTACTGAATCTTTCCTTAAGATATTCAGTGACAGCATATGTATCATCGAGAAGATTATCTATGTTTATACTGTCAACATCGATATCTTTCTCATATGCAATTCCCATATAACGGTAGTCCCAATACACAACTGTGAACTCATCTTCGATATGCATGTCTATATACTTATCCGTGAAGACATAATCGTCTGTACCGGGGCCGCTTGAAACAAACAGCAGGACCGGATTATCAATGTCTTTACTGTTGCTGAAGAAACCATTCGGAGCGCCGTTGATATCCATGACAAACTTCTCGGACAGACTGTTTGGTTCTTTGTAAGTCCTGATCTTTCCCGGGCTCATTATCCACCACACAACAAACAGTAAAACAGGCACTGCAAGTAAACATATCAAAATTATCATAAGCTTCTTTCTCATTTGCCATCCTCAATCTTTACATTGTCAACATGGATTATAAAAGCATATCTTTACATTGTCAAGTTCATTAACATTCATGCAAACAAAAAGCAGCCGCGCTGTTCACGCAAGCTGCTTTTCGCATCTATATCTTGGGGTGGTTGGAGGGTAGCTTATCCGATAGTCTTACCGTCTTCTATCTTTACGATCCTTGTACCGTATGCTGCACACTGCTCAGAGTGTGTTACCTGAAGAATGGTAAGTCCCTTTTCTTTGTTTAGTCTCTGGAAGAGCTCCATGATCTCTCTTGTGGAAGCCGCATCGAGGTTACCTGTAGGCTCGTCTGCAAGAATGATGGAAGGATTGCCGAGTACTGCTCTTGCGATTGCAACTCTCTGCTGCTGACCGCCTGAGAGTGTGTTCGGCATAGCCTTTCTCTTATCTGTTAATCCTGTGATCTCAAGGATCTCATCAAGCTCTTTTTTAAGATCAGATTTCTTCTTTCCGTTGATCACCTGAGGGAGAAGAATATTGTCTGATACATTAAGATTCATGACGAGGTTATAGAACTGGAATACGAATCCCATATTCTTTAATCTCAGATCTGAAAGAGCCTTATCCTTCATTGATCCGATATCCTGACCGCATACAGAGATGTTGCCCTCGAATGTTCTGTCGAGTCCGCCGATCAGGTAAAGGAGTGTGGATTTACCTGAACCGGATGCGCCCATTAATGATACGAACTCACCCTGATCAACGCTCATGCATGCTTCATTCAATACATGGTTGATGTTCTCGTTCTTACCGAAAGTCTTGCTTACGTTATTTACTTCAATAATCTTAGTCATTTTATTATCCTCCATATTATTACTCATACTTGATCTGCTCTGATATCTTCATCCTCCTGAGATTCTTCATCGGGAAGAGAACCGTTAATGTGAATACAAGAGTCAGTATTACAAAGAACAGGATCGTCTTAACAGGATCTACCCGGAGATCAAGCGAGAGTGATGTCGTATTATCGAGACCTGCTTTGATCACATAGATCAATGCGGTTCCGATCAGCGTACCTGTTGCTGATGCAGTAAGCGAAGTGATAAGAACTTCCAGTAAAAGAATGCCTGAGAGCTTGCCCTTATTCATTGCTGTTGAAAGCATAACTGCGCACTCCTTCTTTCTTCCCTCAAAGCCGATGAGCTGGTTGGAGATCATGCCGATTGCAGTCATACCGAGAGCAACTACGATGATCGTTGTGATAACAGCCATTGTCTTTGAATTATCACTCTTAGATGTTTCGATAAGTTCATCTATAGTCTGTACGTCAATATATGTTCCCTTACCGTAATCCTCAATCGTCTGCTTTGCAGATTCAGGATCGTCAGTCTTTACAAGGATCCAGTTCGGATAGTCAAGGAGCATTGCCTTGAACTCTTTTTCACTTACGATGATCGCTTCAGTTCCCTGATCGTAAGCATTAGGATCAACGATCTTCTGAACTTCATATTCTCTTACAACAGGGAATACGCCGTGAGGATTGAGAGTAAGCTTTATTACATCGCCTTCGGATATTCCTTTGCGTGATGCGTACTTGCTGTCGATAATGCACTTGCCGTCCTCAAGCACTTCAGGCAAATCCTTAAATCCGTTAAAGTACTTAAATCCTTCATCAGGAAGTCCGTATACATAGCAGTATGTTGACTTCTCCTCATCGTTAAATGCGATTTCTTCATAAGAACAGAATAAGGCTTCAGTTCCTGTTACGCCTTCAATATGTTCAACATAAGAATAATATTTAGTCTGTTTAGTACAGTTGATCAAGACGTCGCAGTCGTAAGGCATCGTTTCAAGTGAACCGGCCATAGCTGTAGCGATCGTATAGACCAGGATGCACATTGCTGCGGCTGTCGCACTGAGAACACCGCTGCTCACAGTACTCTTGCGTGAGCGGGCCTCAACAGCAGCGAGGGACCATGAAGGCATATTGTGCTTGTCAGAAAACTTCTGAATACCTGTAGCGATCAGCTTGAGAAGTCTCGGGAAGAGCAACGCAAGCGCAACAACAGTTGAAACAAGGCACAAGATTGCAGCAAGAATGTTATGTCTGAAGAAGAATGTTATTACTGTTATTCCAAGGCAGATAAAACCTAAGATAAGGGATGTTTTTCCATATCTGTATTCAGTGTCTCTGTTATCGAAGATGATGTCTCTGATCGATGTGTTAAGTGCCTTAAGGATCGACTTAAGCGGAATTAGGCATTCAATGATAACCGCACCGAGGATTACTCCGATTACGAGCGCAACAGAAAGCTTCGGAATTTCGAATGCAACTGAATCGCCGTTGGAATCCGTTCCTATGAACATTACATTCATGAGAGGGTCTCTTACGAGGCAATAGAGTAATGTTGCCGGGAGACTTCCCAAGAGAGCATAGAGAACGTTCTCGAGGAGAAGTATTCTGCCCGTTCCGGCAGTGCTCATACCAAGGCTTCTTAATGTTCCGATGAATGACATTCTCTCGCTGACGATCCTGTTGCAGATTGATGCAGTTACAAAGATAACGAGAAGGAACGTAACAGCAAACAGGAGATAGAATACGGCTTTGATCTCATTTACCATCTCCATGTCGGAATCCGTAAGGAACATATCCGTAATGGTTACATCAGGGAAATTCTCTTTAAGAATATCTTTTGCTTCTTCAATCTTTGTGTCGTCCTTAAGATCTACCAGGATGACGTTTGTCTCTCTGTATCCGCATGAGAGATCGTCACTAGTATTAAGATTTACAATACCCGTATTATCCGAAAGGATAGGATTCTTGTTATCGTCAGGAATGAATCCGCCGATGGTAAGTTCCATTTCTTCACTTGCTCTGTCATGAACAGTGATCTTATCGCCTATTTCATATCCGAAATCTTCTGCGAAAGTTGTTGTAACGAAGATCTCGCCATCAGGAAGATCCATGGGAGAAATGAACTTCATGTCTACGGCTTCATCCATATCGATTCCGTAGATGTTCAAATACTCTGTCGTTACATAGCAGTACTCGCCGTCAATCGGTTTATAAAGAATCTCAGTGTTGCATACAAGCTTCATGTAATCTGCTTCCGGGAAACCCTCAGGAAGTTCTGTCAGATCGCTGCCGTTTGAAGATACCATGATATCTGCTCTGGAAACACTTTCAAATACTCCCATGATAAGTTTTTCGATGCTTGAACCGAGGTCAAAACAAAGCAATGCGCAAAGCGAGCATGTAAAGATCGCAAACGTGACAAGCAGTGTCCGGAAAAATTTTCCGAATATATTTTTTAATGAGTTCTTAAGTATAATATTCATCTTCCATCACCCCAATTAATACCAGCGAGAGATCCTGTCTTCAGGAGCGATGTACATACCGTCTCCTTCTTTGACATCGTAGGTCTCATAGAATGCATCGAGAGTCGACAGGACCGCATTTACTCTGATGAGCGCCGGACTGTGCGAATCGTATGTGATAAGGTCGATTATGCAGTCATCCGTGCACATCTCGCACCATATCGTTGCATAGTTCTCGAAAAGCTTTTCCCTGTCTTCATTTGTTTTGCAAAGTGAAGTGATGCATTCGATCCCGCCGAGATCGGCATAGTTCTCACCAAGAGTCTGTTCGCCGTCAACGTGATAGATTCCGAATACCGTGAAGTTATCTTCGAAATACTTGACAGCCTTTTCGTTGCGCTCAAGGAGGATCTGCATATCTTCATCAGGTATCCAAGAAGGATCGTATTCGCCCTTTGAATTAAACACGATGCATGTGCTGTCAAATGCGTGACCCATCTCGTGTGCAATTACCATTCCGAGTCCGCCGAGGTTCGTATAGTAATCAGCATTAACATCAAAGAAAGGTGCATTTGTGATCGCAACCGTGATCGTTATGTTATTCATCGAAGGATCATAGCATGCATTGAACATCTGCATAGGCATCAGAATGTCTGTTCTTGATACAGGTTCATTAAGGCTTGCTACTCTTTCCTTTACATCGAGTCTCATGTAGTTGATGCGGAATTCATAGTAATTGTTTCCGTATATATTTACGAACTTTGAATTATCGTGTCTTTCAAGATTTGTGCCTGTGACATAGACAATGTTCTCGAGTTTCTGGAGAAGTTCTTTTCTTGTGGGTTCGCTGAGCCACTCTGCTCCGCCGATCAAATCCCTATAGCCTGCTCTGATGTCATCGCACATATCTCTTAATGCCTTATCCATTTCAGCAGTGTAGTACTGCTCAACATAAAGAGGATCTGTCTCGTTGCCGCATACCATTCTGACTTCATCTATAGCCTGATCGTGAAGTGAATCGTAGCTTCTCATTGTCATGCTCTGAAGCTGCTTGTAATGAGGCGCAATATATCTGGAGAACTGGCTGTAGAACTGTGCGAGTTCCAGCGCCTTAAGAGCATTAAGATTCTCTTCAGTGAATGCAGCATTAACTGCTTTGAGCTGGCCTTCATCACTGAGGCAGTAATCTTTGATCTTGGTTGTATCATAACCGATGAGCATAAGGTATCTGTCGAGATCGACATTGCTGAGCATTCCCTTGACCTCATCGGCAGAATAGATCTTCATGTATTCATATCCGAACATTGCATCGTTGATATCCATATCGGTTGCGTTATAGATATCGAGTGCGATATAAGCAAGTTCCCTGCCGTACTGTTCTGCGGTTTCTTTATCGTAACCGCGTGTCGAAAGGATAACCTGTGTATCTTCCATAATGCTGTCCAATGCATAAGGATAATCGCGCACATCTTCAAAAGAAGTATTGAGAATGCCCGGAACCTGACGGAATGTAAGAACATTTCTCTGCGGATTAAAAGGATCGACATCGGGATTAACAAGAATAAGGCCCGTCGAACCGTAATCTCTTACAAGCTTCGCATCAACTTCGAGCAATTCGTCGATAGAAGAAACTCCGTCTATCTCTTCGATCATTGCCGTGAGATCTTCCGGAATCGGTTCGTTCTCGAAATCGTATGCAAGGAAAGAGTTATACGCATACTTGATGATGTCTTCTTCACTGCCCTTGGCGTATCCGTCACCGGCAATTACATCTTCGATGATCCCGTTGATCTGATCCTCAATAAGTTCACTGTCGAAAGCCATTTCGACGGAATTTGCCCCATATTCAAATTCCGCTGTGTCGAATCTTTCCTGATTGATAAATCTGTAGTAGTCATCCTGGGCTCTTGCAGGTCCCAGTTCAACTACAGAAGTCTCTGATTCCGACGGTTCTATATCCGCCGGTGTGCAACCTGTTACGATACCCGCCAGCATAGCAGCCGTGACGGTTATCACTGCAACTTTTTTCATACTCCTGCTCCCCTTTTGTTTTTTGCAAGCTTATCTTACATAAGCTACCTTAACTTACGTTCACGCGAACCTTAACATAACCTTAATTCGACATTCCGTATTATCCGGGTAAGATTATACCTTAAATCTTATAAGGTGATTCTTAATTCTTTCTTAATTATCTTAACAACCAAAATAAACGTGAAATCAGCGTGCTATAATGCAATCATTAGCTTTCAAGGGGTAGGTTGGATATGGCTAAAAAAAGAGATCAGAGATATAAGCTTCCGAGAAACTGGATAGTTATTCCGCTGTTGATCTATTCGATCATCTTCGTAGTGGCGCTCGCACTTATTTCAGTTACTATCGACGCATTTTCGGAATATTCATCAACACTCAAAGCACGTGCTTCAATGGAGAAAGAAACACGTTTCGTACAGATGTATGAAGCTGCTCCGCAAGGGACCAAGAACCAGATCATGGATGTGTTAAAGAAATCGGGATACGAATGCATTGTTTTCGATAAGGATAAGAATATTCTTTATTCCAATACTGATGTTACGGCTGTTTTAAACAATCCGGCACCTGAAGAAGACGAAGAAGAACACAAGCATTTGGTAAACATCGTTGTTATCACGGATGACATCAACGATTATGATTATGCTTACACATTCTATCCCGACCAAAGCTGCAATCTTCTCACTGTTGATAACAATGTCGTAAAACCGGATATCTGGGAGATACTTTTGCATGCTCCTCTTGATTTCTTCAAAAAGCTCGAAAATAAGGAGAAAAACTATCTTCCTTACTGGACTGCATTTGAAGTCAGTGACGGCAAGGAATACATAGCTTTCAAATCATATCTTGAAGTTTCATTGACCGATGTAGGATATCTGGCGCTCTATTTTGTAACCGCTTATATTCTTGTACTTATCATATTCATCCTGTTGGTCGCCAATATCATAAGAACACACAGGAACACAAGAAATGTCCGTAAGATAATCTTCAGAGACAACATTACCGGCAACCGCAACTGGTTCTGGTTTGCTTTAAAGAGCAAGGAGATATTGAAGAAGAGAAGAAACGAGACCAAGTATGCCATCATAAGCTTTTCATTCGTAAGATACAGGAATTACGTTCTCTGCCATTCCGTTGATGCAGGAGAGAGAACACTCACGAACATCTGGAAGGTAATAGATGCTTACCTTGAAAAGAATGAACTGTGTGCACACAGTACCACATCACACTTCCCGATTCTCATGAAAGCCGCTGACGAAAACGCTGCAAGAGCAAGACTTGAACAGATCATAAAGACGCTTGAATCATTGGGCGGAGAGCACGACTTCAAGTTCCAGGCCGGCGTATACATGATCGACGCTGCCGAGAGAAAGAAACCCGACATCGATCTTCTTTACAACAATGCATCCACAGCACGCATGACCCTCGAATCCACAGACGATACAGGTATCGCTTTCTTCGACACAAAACTTGTCGAAGATGAAAAGTGGATCGACAAAGTCACCGAGAAACAGAGAGAAGCCGTCGAGAAGGAAGAATTCAAAGTTTATTATCAGCCTAAATACGATCCCAGGACCAACGAACTCATGGGCGCCGAAGCCCTCATCAGATGGATCTCCGACGATATGGGATTTATCCCTCCCGGAAAGTTTATTCCCATCTTTGAGAACAGCGGATTCATAACAGAGATCGACCACTACATGATCACTCATGTAGCAAGAGATCAGAAGAAATGGCTTGATGAAGGCAAGAAATGCGTAGCCGTATCGGTCAACGTCTCACGTGCTCATTTCGGTGAGACAAACCTTGCAGAACAGATCAGGGATGCCGTTGATAAAGAAGGCGCACCTCACGATCTCATCGAGATCGAACTTACGGAGAGCGCATTCTTCGACGATAAGAAGCTGATGCTCACGACGATCAAGAAGCTTAAAGAATACGGCTTCCTCGTATCCATGGATGACTTCGGCTCAGGTTATTCTTCACTTAATTCTTTGAAGGACATGCCGCTCGATATCCTGAAGCTCGATGCAGGCTTCTTCAAGAGTGAATCAGGCGAGGAAAACGAGAGAACCGAGATCGTTGTATCAGAGGCTCTTCAGCTTGCAAGAAAGCTCCACATGACAACTGTCGCAGAAGGTGTTGAAGAACAGTATCAGGTTGATTTCCTTGCACATGAAGGCTGCAGCATGATACAGGGTTACTACTACGCAAAGCCTATGCCCAAGGAAGAATATGAGCAGAGGATCGGTGTTCCCGCACCCCTCGCACAGGAGCAGACACAACCCGCGCCTGTACAGCCTGAGGAAAAGCAGGAAGATCCGGAACCCGGCATTACAATGAGACTGATTACCGAGAATGATGCTCCTGCAGTATCGGAACTCATAAGGAAGACGATAAGCATCTCAAATAAGAAAGACTATCCTGAAGAACTGATGGATCAGCTTATTGAGACAGAGACTCCTGAACATGTCATGGAGCGTGCTTCATGGACGCATTTCTATGTGGCTGAATTGGGCTGTGCCATTATTGGCTGCGGCGCGATCGGACCTTACTGGGGCAAAGAAGACGAGAGCAGTCTCTTCACGATATTCGTACTGCCCGAATATCAGGGCAAAGGCGTCGGAAGATTCATCATCAACACGCTCGAAAAGGACGAGTTCTTCACAAGAGCAAACAGGATAGAGATCCCCGCTTCGATCACAGGCGTCCCCTTCTATCTTAAGATGGGATACGACTACAAGAACGGCGTAACGGAGCCGGACGAAGAGCACCTGATAAGGATGGAAAAGTTCAGAAAATAATGTAAAATATAGCTTACATTTACGAATAAGGGGTAAGTTATATGAAAAGAGTTTTGGTTACTATTCTGGTAGTGACTATGTTGGTCACAGCACTTCCGGGTCTCACAGGATGCAAGATAAAGCCCAAGAACTGGTATCAGGCCACATTAGACTACTACAGCGAGGGCGTAAAGTCCGGCTGGGCAAACGAGGATCCTTCTTTAATGCTCAATATATCGGACGATCTGAAAACAACAAGTTCCAATAAACAGATCGGTTATCTTCTCGTAGATCTTGATGAAGACGGAACAGATGAGCTGCTTATAGGATTTAACGACGGTTCGAACGCAACCAAATTCACAGATGTAATTGTCTGGCATTCCGATATGGGCGCATTTAAAGCGCTTGGCGGAGGCTCCGGCTATTATATCTATCTCTGCGGAAGCAACGTTCTCGCCGTTGATTCGTGGTATGGCTCACAGACCCAGAGAGACTTCATGAAATGGAACTCAAAAACAGATTCCTTCCCGCACGTTGACGGAGAAGGAAAGTATCTTCCTATGAAATGGGATCTTACTGAATTCTGACGGATCAGACGGGCTTATTGTGCCACTCGTATTCAGGATGTCTTGAGTAGTATTCCTCTTTGACATCGTACATTCTTGCATCTGCTTTCTGCATCGCTTTACGGACATCATCATTCTCATCGCTGTGGCATGAACCGACTGCGAAATGAGCTCTGTTCGGAAGTTCGCATTTCTGCCTGAGTTCCTCTTCGATCTTAAGGAATTCAGCAGGTGCGGTTTTCGGAGTGATGATAAGGAATTCATCGCCGCCTACGCGGTAGATCTCGATATTATCGCCCTTAAGTTCCTTTAGCGTTAATGCTACATCCTTAAGGAGATTATCGCCCGCAAGATGTCCCTGGGTATCGTTGATGGTCTTAAGCCCGTTTACATCAATGAAGAAAACGCCGAAAGGCTTCTGAATGAGCCTTGTGCCGCAGACGTCTTCACTGATCCTGTTGTTCATAGCATTACGGTTGAAAACACCTGTGAGAAGGTCTGTAGAGCTCATTATCTTCATCTTACGGACGTTCTGGTCATTAGCGATCTCAGCTGAAAGAATGAATGAAGTAATACCTAGTGTTTCCTTGATCATGAGGGTCTTATCAACCGGGAAGTTTCCTGCCCAGATATAACCGATTGTCTTGTTATCTGATCTCAAAGGATAGATAACGATACTTGATACGCCTGCAAATCTCAGGGAATCGATCCACTCGGGCGCGATCTTGTGAGCTTCTGCCATATCCTTTTCATTGGTTATCGTGAAGCAGTTGCTCTTATTGATGAGTCTCGGCCATGTATCGATTACCGCATAGAATTCTTCAGTAAGGAAAGACTCCATCGGCATCTGCTTGGGATCATCCGGATTATAATCTTCACAGAGGAGTGAATACTCTCTGTTCTCATAGTCAGTAAGGAGTATACTGCATCTTTCAGAGCCGCACTGTCTTCTGATATCCTTGATGACCGATTTCATGGATTCACGGAAATCTGCTGTCTCACGAAGCTTCAAGCATGTCTTGATAACATTGGTCGCTGTCTCTGATGAAATGTCAGCGAGCTTATCCACATCCGCCTTCGGATTCATCTCATAGGAGAAAAGGATAAGTTTCTTATTCGGGTCGTCGGATGCAAGAGGCATATAATATACCTCCATCCAGGCGTTATACAATTCAATATCAAAGTAGGTATGGAGAGGCTTTCCTGTGGTAGCACATGTCTCGCAAAGGGATTCAAAATTTGAAGCCTTCATAATGTATCTGGTATAAGGGACATTCTGCTCGAATTCATCCAGAGACTTAACGACAGTCCTCTTATATGCTTCGTTTCCGTCTACGACGAGGTACCTGCTGTCACCATGGTCAACCGTGAGATCAACGGCGAGGATACAAGCCACGCCTTTAAACGTCTCTAAGAAATTCTTGTAATCCGCCATAGATACCTTCTTAAATCTAAAAAACCTTTTACTCAATTATACAACCATTTTGGTTGACTGCTATGTTTTTGATGCTTGTTTATTGAAAGTTAACCTTGTTTACATTTAAGAAAATAATTACTCAGCCAGATACCACTGATGCATACCGCATCCGAAGTCTTCAGAAGGTCTGTCGACAAAGCCGAACTTGTTGTAGAACTTCTCTTTGCCCTTGGCCGCAAGAAGACTGATCATGACTTTGTATCCGGGCTTGAGCGAAGCCTTGATCTGCTCGAGAAGATATTCCATTAACTTCCTTCCAAGACCCTGTCCCTGATATTCAGGAACCACGATAACGTCTGCTATATAAACGACATAGCCGTGATCGGAAACTGCCCTTCCGATTGCAACAGGCTTTCCGTCAACACGGAAACACACGAGGATAAAAGAATTCTTCAAGCCTTCAGCTGCCTGCTCCAGAGGGAACATTCCCCAGCCGACAAGTTTTCTGAGCTCCATGTATTCTTCAGGAGTTAAGCTGTTTGTTATCTCGTAATCCGTCATTTCCTGTTTCCCCTTTTATGACTTAAAACTCTATAAGAACGGCTCTGCACGGAGCTCCGTCCGCGCCGCCCAGATTTATCGGAGCTGCATTTAGTAAATATACACCTTCATTAACCTGCCCAAGTCTGATTCCTTCAAGAAGCACGATCTCGGCTCCCAGCATTATCAGATGAACAGCCATAGGCGCATCCAAAGGACCAACTGTCTGGGATTCGTTGCCGAACAGCATGATGTTATTTTCCGCAAACACCTTTGCAGCACCCTCTGTAACCGTCGCATTGCCCTTAACAAGTATTCTCTTGTTGCAGTCGCAGTCTGCGTCCGTTGAAGCTTTATTGGCCTTTTTCAGGATATTGTTTGCATCTTCATCCGTGAGATCACCTTCGTGCGAAGTGACAAATGCATAACCGATGAATCTCTTCATATCGACCTGATCGATCGTCTTGCCGTCATCAATAAAATGATACGGAGCATCAACGTGAGTGCCGTTATGGGCGCACATCTTAAAAGCGGTCAGATTGCAGACCGCACCGTCTTTTATGCTGAGCTCCACCTTTCTTTCAGGAGAAGGATCGCCGGGATAAACGGCACAAGTGAACAATTCCTGGGTGATGTCGTAGATCTTCATAAATCAGCCTCCGGCAAGTATAAAAATATAGAAAACGGGCTGTGTAACAGTGTTACAATGCCCGTTCTATATGCTTTTTAAGCCTTCTTGTATTCTTCGATCCGGGCAAGCAGTTCTTTGTTTCTGTCAAGCAGATCGAAGATAGTATCCTGTGCGAGAACGCCTTTTTCGAGGTCTTGGGGAAGCTTTCCTTCCTCATCAAGTCTCACGTCGTTCTTCCAGTATTTGCCCGTGTAATACTCTTCGAGTTTTTGAATATCCGGCTGAATCTGCTCCAATTCCATGATCAGAGCATCAATGCCCGCACCTTCGTCAAAAGCCTTTTCGAGCTTATCCATGACCCCTGAAGCATTATTCAGGATCTCTTCCATTATCAATATTCTTTCCTGTGCAAGATTGTATCTCATAGTTTTTGTCCAGATCAGGGTTCTGACCATGCTCCGCTGGTATCGTAATCAAGCTTTATCGCAACTTCGAAACCGTTAATGAATCTGTCACCTGACTCATAATCATAGTAATTGTAAATCGTTACATGGCGTTCGAAAAGTCCCTTGGCGCTGATGAGTGCATCGGAATAAGGATCATTCTTTGCAAAGAAACTTGTCTTATCCTTATCGTCAAACTTGAATCCCTTACTCTCAAGATCACCTATTACGGATTCTCTGTCAGTGAAATGGAAATCAATGCCGTTGAACTTAACATCAAGATACTGTCCTTCGTTAGCCTTGTAATACTCATCAGCATTATATTCGAACTCGTAAACCGTACAGTCTTCAAATTTCACCGCCTGAGTGGACTTGTTATAAACTCCGATTCCGACATGTGAAGGAACGCCGTCCTTAAAAATATAGAACGACGATCTTATCATGGTTCTTGCTTCCAAGTCGGGAAATTCATCAATGATGCCGTTCTTGTGATCGATCTCGGCAAGTTCAAAACCTGCATTAAGGATATCGCTGACTTTGCAGTCAAGCTGGAATTCACTGCCGTCAATGGTTACCTTCATCTCGGGATTAACGCCGCTGCAGCCCGTAAAAACGAACGAGAGCGCCATCACCATTACGATGATAAGTGCCTGTATTCTGATAGCTCTTCTACTCATAACCCCTCTCTCCTGTCCTTACGCGAAATCAGTCATTCTGCAATCGGAATGATGAAAATAATGATACAGCATATGAGACAATACTTCAAAGATTTTTTATTTATTAGCCATTAGCATTACTGCAAGGACCACGACATAAACCGGCCAAAACAGATCTTCGAAGATTCTTCGCTAAGGATCATCTCTTCGTTGAAAAACAATTCGCCGTCATCCGGATCAAATCTCATTATCTATCCCCCATAAAGATATCCGCTTATACCACGGAAATTATATCAAAAATCTTTATATCGAGAAGATATAGCCTGCCAGAGGTGACATGACTATCATCAGCACAGAGAAACAGAAAGAGTTGACGGAGATCAATGTTGCTCTCTGCTCTGCCGGAACCATCTGATTCAGTGCTATGTCGGATCTGATCTGTATCAGGTCATCTGCAAAAGCCGTAACGAACCCTCCGAGCGTCATGAGATACCATATGCCCGTAAATTCGCTTACAAGGCCTGTCAGAGCGAGCGAAATGCAGAAAACGAATAATTTGCCGAGCGAAGTCTTCTTCACCTTACGCGCAGCCAGAGCGCCGAAAATGCCACCCATGGACATTATGAAAAGCAACGGTCCCAAAGACCAGTCGGGAATCCCCGTCATCGGGAGCTTGGCCTGAAGGAAGAACAGGAGCAGCACATCGATTCCTCCGACAAGAGCATTCCTGAAGATCAATCCGGCAACTTTCTTATTGCCTTTAAGAAAACTGAAGGCGCCGGAATAAACATCCTTTATTCGTTTGCCGAGTGAATCACCGCTCTTCTTTTCTATTACCTTGTTCTCCTTAAGGAACAGCAGGAACGCCATATTGACCGCAGAGATTCCGAGCGAAAGGATCTGCGCATTTCTGTTGCCCATTATCACTGCAACGCCTGCAAAGAGCGTGGCAATTCCGTTCGATATCCTGTAGATCGCAGTCTGCGTTGAGATGTACTTGTCGTACTTATGCTGCTGTCCTTCTTCAAGAAGAGAGTCGTATGCGAGTGCACTGTCGCTTCCTGAAATGAAGTTATAGGACAGAGCGGAAAAACCGATCGATATGAGCACGCACGGAAAGCCCGGCAGAAAGCCTCTGACAAGCGCCGAGAGCATCGACATGATGCAGCTTAAGATAAGACTCTTCTTGCGCCCGAAGACGTCAGCAAACATGCCTGACGGAATCTCGGCAATAAGGCTTACTACGTGGAATACCGTCTCCGCAAATCCTATCTGCACGAGCGAATAGCCGTCAGATACCAGGAGCAATACCCACGCCGCGCCCGCGATTGAGATATTGAACATGAAGTTTGATATGTAAAGCAGACCCAGCTGCCTTTTGATATTAAGTTTAGACATAAATTAAAATCTCCTTTGATTCGGTTTGAAAGCAAAGGAGAAGTCATTGATTTTATTACTGTGTAAGGGTGATTATTTCCTACAAACAGGCAGACTTCTCCTAAAGGACACCCTGTAAAAACCGTTCATAAGCTGAATGTTAGGTGTGATCCAATACATATGAGAAGCGCCTTTCTAAAGATTTATTTCAGGTGAAATATAACACGACTGATTTTTTATTTCAACAGATATGCGTCATCCGGTGTGATGCGGCACTCTTTGGTGAATACCATCCAGTCAGTGATTTCAGAGAAAGGATAGGTTCCGATATCACCTTCCTTTATGCCCGATACATAGTAAGGTTCCTGTGTTAACTGAGCAACGATCGAACCGTCTTTTATATCCTTCAGTTCAAACCAGATATGTTCTCTCTCGGGATTGTCCTCGCTGTTCCAGTGTTCTTTGTCCGTTATCAGGCCGATCTTAACGATGATGTTATTGTCTTTGTTTTCGAAAGCCCTGATCATGTAAGGAATACGTTCGATCGCAAGAGCGCTCATGCGCTTTGTCTCTGAGGTCGAGAACATGTACATCGGATTCTGATTAAGGAACTGATTGAAATCCTGAACAGGAGTATAGATCTTATTCTCTTCCTCATGGGAATTTCTGTAGATCATGAGCACATAAGTATCTTCATTATGAACTTCGTCGTTGCGGTCTTCTTCAGTTCCCAGAGTAACATCGGGATAGAACTCTAAAGCTTCCTTCCAGTCAACGGCGGTAAGTGTCAAAACTTTTCCTGCAGCCTGGCCGATGAAAACTCCTTCGCCCGGTTCGATCGGTTCGTCGTTCTCCAACATGCGCAATGCAAAAGATTCGATCATCTTATAGTGATCACCGAAAACATCCTTATTCGAATTCAATATCTCAAGTTCATACAATCCGCAGCGCTTAAGGCCGTGAGTATGAAGCCATACTTCTTCACCGCCGTCTGAAATTGCCTGAACCGTGAAAAGATATCTGGGCGCGGGAAGCACGGAAGATCTTGCAGCAAGAGCTACCCACTTGCCTGAAAGGAGCTTCTCGGAAGGACAATCAAGAACTGCAAGCGTTTCAGGGAACATCGCATCTATTATGCGGAGCTGGTCGTAGAAACACTGATTGCAGTCGCCTTCGAATTCCATGCTGACATATATACCCATTTCGGCCTCGTCGATCAGCTTATATTCCTCTTCGGTAAACGTATGCTCAGGTCTGAACATATTTGGTATCTCAACCGGTGTGGGACCAACTGCTGCTTCATATTCAGCATCGTCGACCAGGAAGTTGATTATCATTCCGCGGTCATCATCAAAGTGCAGATCCTTAACGCGGACATGTTCACTTTCCTGAACATTCTTCATGAAGATCTCGGGATCATCAACATCCTGAGGGTTCATCGGAATTACGATCATGAATGACGATTCTTTCATGGTGTATTCTCCTTTCATTCAATTAAGAACAGAACTTTTCAAATGCCTTGTCGATAACCGGTTCAAAGCCGAGATAATCATCCCACGAGAATGATGTGGAAAGCACCTTATCATCCATGTATTCACCATAATCTTTAAGATAATCTTTGTCGTAATATTCCGTGATAAAATCTGCGATCATGTCGGATACATCTTCATTCGTAAATGTCATATCACAATACTTGCTGAAGATATCCATTCCGTTCTTTTGCTGATTCTTAACCGCTTCGATATCCTTGGCCTCGAAATCATCCTCATAATGCATTTCACCGAGGTAATCATGTCTTACCAGCCATGTGATGAAGAACGCGATGTGATTGCCCGCATACTCCCAGATAATATCCTGGTCCTGTTCAGTCAATGAATCCGGAGTCTTTCCGAACTTTTCACAGTATTCTTTTTGTGCCGAATCGTACTGCCATTCTGCTTTGTCAATTGCCATAATAATCTCCCCTTTTCATATTATTTCAGTTTGGATGTTTCTTAATATCCCCTGACTTTATTTATCATAACATTAGCGCCCAATACCAGAAGTATTACCACTGCATTGGCGCCGGCACATATAAGGCCGCCGAATCTCGGATATTTATAATTGAAGCTTTCCTCCCTAATACAGCAGGAAAGATACATTGGCACTTTTTCCGATGCGAACGGATCTTCCAATTCATCTTTATGCCTTGCGGTAATATCTTTTATTCTCAGTCTTTCCCTCGGGATTATTTCTGCATAGTAGTAATGATCCTTTTCGTAATCTCCCCAGACATCTTCCATATCAGCATCGCTGATATCAAACAACAGACGGCAATTGCAGTCATACATGCAAACGATCCATCCCTCATCAATGTCATTAAGATTCACATATATAGGATGATCGTAATCATAACCGTGAGGTGTGATCGAACCGGTCGGATAAACACGGACAGTAATATCTTTTTCATCAGCGACCTTCTTAACGGAAGCCGGCGCAAAAGCATTGCTGTTTACGCCCGGGTGATTTCCCGTTCCCAAGTAGCCTCCCAACAGGAAAATGCCCACAGACAGAACAAAGAAGATCAAACATAATACTATTGAAGTTATTTTCCGTGCTTTCATGTCAGTGTTCTCCTGTTTATAGAACCGTCAGTGATTACCAGCTCTTCTCCACATGAGAGGCGAGTCTGTCGCCTTCGTAGCAGAACTTCATTGTAAACATGCCTGAATCCTTCATATCGCCGAAAAGATAATCGAACATTATCTTGTCTCCTTCCCATATGGGAAGATCCTTTATTTGAGTTAGAGGAACCCAGCAGAGTTCGCCTTCGTCACAGGCGCGTTCGGGCAGTTCAAAATCTTCAGGAAGTGATGCAGTAAAGACATGCATGTATTCCGTAGGATATTCTGATGAGATGAATGTGATAAGACCCCTGTAGGAAAACTTTTCGAGAACGTCAGACTTGATCTGAGCTTCTTCGTAAAGCTCTCTTAAAACGCATTCTTCGGGAGATTCATCTGATTCGAAATGTCCGCCGATACCGAGATATTTATCAAGGTTCATGTCGCCTTTTCTGGTCTTGCGGATAAAGAGACAGTCGCTGCCCCTTGTAATGTAGATCAGTGTTGTGAGATTCCCGATACGCATAAAACAATTATATACGAGATACCGGGATTGGAGAAATAAATATCAGACTTCGATGGCTGTCTCGCCGTAATCGATGGAGTAGTCTCCGTTTGCGAGAGCGATGCGGAAGTTGATACGGTAGATGATGTAGGAAGATACGTCGATCTTGAATGTCTCAGCAAGTGCGCACCACTTGTCTGCAAGACTTACGATGATGCCCTCACGGTGTGTGGGCGGGAAAGGTGTAAGCGGGAACATATGCTTTGCGATGATCTCTCTCTCGAGATCGTTGAGTTCGAAATCCCTGTCGGCATTTGCAGCAGCAACGGATGCATGGGTAAAACCGTGGAAACGTCTGCTCTTATCCTTGATATGCCAGTCGTAAAGGAAATAATCGTGAAGGAGAGCGCCTCTTACAAGGCTGTCCTTATCAACTTCGATCTTAAGTGTCTTTTCAAGGAAATATGCGATAAGAAGGCTGAACTTTGCAACTGCAACGCAGTGCTCGAAAACAGTTGTCTCGCCGTGCTGTGTAAATTGCTTCATAACCTGCGCTTCGGGACTTAAGATGATACTCTTGCCGCGGGTAAACATGTCCTTAGCGAGTCTGTATTCAGTTATGCGTTTTGCAAAATGTAAAGCCAATCTGTACCTCTTGTGCTTTGATATTATCAAAGCTGAATTTTTACACCTCGAACAGTATAACGCAAAGGCTCAATTTTTGAACCCAAAATACATTACATTTTTCTGTCAATGTGTAAGAAAAAGTGTGGCAATTTCAGGCAGTCTTAAAGATGCCCTTAAGTACTCAAATACAGTTAAGTTTTATGGGGGGGGTTCGGCCTTAAAAACGCAAGATTTCTTTACTTGAAATAAGTCTTTTTGATCCTGAGATTCCACCAGATCTTCCAGGTGTCCGTGAACATCTTCCAGACGTCCTTGAACTTGATCCTTCCGAATGACTGGCCTCTTGTGAAATTCAGTTCAACGGGCATCTCGATGAGCTTTGCCTTCTTCTTTGAAGCAAGTGCCAGAAGCTCGATATCGAAAGCATAGCCGTCGATCTTTCTTAAAGGTGCGATCTCTCTGATGAGTGAACCTCTGTAAAGCTTGATGCCTGTCTGTGTGTCATGACATTTGAGGCCAAACAGCACCTTGAGCATTATGTAATAGCAGAATGAGAATACTTTTCTTGCGAAAGGATATTCAAGCTTGGAATCCTTATGCATCTTGGAGCCGAGGACTATATCAGCATCCTCCGTGGTCATCTCGACATAGTAACGGGCAAGGAAATCCGGAGACAGGTCAAGATCGGCATCGATGAAGCCGACGATATCACCCTTGCTGTTGATTGCACCCCAGGTGACAGCGCCGCCTTTGCCGCGGTTTGCTTCATAACCGAAGTCCTTGATGTTGGGATTGTCAGCTGCCGCGCGCTTAACTTCCGCGCCCGTGTTGTCACGGCTGCCGTCATTGACTGCGATGATCTCATAGTCCGACGTAAACGCCTTAAGCGCCTTGTCGATGATCATGAGATTCTCGTAAATGTGTTCGCCTTCGTTATAGGCAGGAACGACGATGCTGAGCATAATTATCCTTCGCTAATACAAAATTACGCGATATTGTAACACATCAGAAGCGTCCGCCGCCACCGCCGGAGAATCCTCCTCCGCCGCCACCGGAAAAACCGCCGCCACCGCCGCCGGAGAATCCGCCGCCGGAAGACGATGATGTGTGATGGATAACACTCTTGCTCTTGAATATGTCATTCTTCTCGACCCTGTTGGTGCCGGGAATAGAATATGTGCTGATAGCAGGCAGTTTGTCGAGTCTTCTCCTGGGAGAAGCAAGTCCCGTCATGACAAGGGACATGCCGACAGGAATGATTATCGTGAAGAATACGATCGCACCGTAGCTCTGGTATGAGAAATCATTGAGGTCCTTAGTAATGCCCTCAACTGCAGTGCCGTACTCGCCGCTGCCGAGCTCGGAAAGATACTTTCTGAAAAGGCTGTAACAGTCGTCATCTGATACGGCAAAATGAGCCGTACCGTATGTGTAGAGCCAGAAGAATCTTCCGCCCTGGTAATCGAGGGTAACGTCGATAAGGATGCATACGCCGGAGTTGTTCTGCAAAGGAACAGTCTTAACGTTATCCATGTAGTAATCTTCGGCAAATCTCTTCTCGTCCGCATCGGAGTTGGAATACTTCTTGCCCTTGTCGTTTGTTGTTACGATTACAACGTTGATGTCCTTCTCTTTGGAAAGCTTTTTCGATGCATCGGTAATGTCATCAAGTTCCTGACTCGTGAAAAGGTCAGCGTCGTCAACAACCTTTACCGTTTTCTTCGGAGAAAGGTTCATGAAGATATAGAACACGAGGCTGGCGATGATTACGCAGATAAGTCCGATGCCTACACCGATCGAAGCGCCGTTGAGTTCTGACAGGACAGAGAGCTTGGGGCCCTTACCCTGATTCTGATTCATCTCATTGATATCCATGTTTTCGCTCATCCCCAGAACCCCCTCATGATAAGACCCAGAATGAATCTTGTGATTACGGCCAGGATGCCGAGAACGATGAAGAAGAACATCGTCTTCTTAACAGGGCTTACAGGAACCTCTCCTGCAACCTCGCCTGTCTGTCCGTTCATGGCAAAGTAGTAATACTTGTTGCGGTATTTGTAAGAAAGGAACCAAACGGGAAGCAATGCGTAGTTTGCCTCCATGGAGTCGATCCTGCTCATGTTCTGCTTGATGGTAAATCTGTCGTATGTACCCTTAAGCGAACTTTTGAGAGCCTGGTCGATACCGTCCATGCCGCGCTTTGTCGCACGTCCTGCAAGGTCCTGCGGAGACTGGTCGTATCTGTCGGCATAGAAGCCCGGCAGATATCTGTAGTCGTAAGGCATAAGAGCATTAAAATCGAAGGGTTCGATGGCCTCCATGAGCGCATCGTCGATTCTTGTCTCACCGTCGAGCGGAACATTAGTCCAGCTGAGCTGGGCATTTCTGTCAAAACTGAATGTCTCGACGATCTCGTCATCACCTTTGTAGTGAGACTTGGTACCTGTTCCGTGAGCGTCGATGGTAGCGTTGATATTAAAGAGCCAGAACGGTACATAAAGACCTGTCATCTTCTGTACGTTCTTCTTGGATACAAATCCGAAAGGAGTCCACTTACCCTTGCCTGCCCACTTGATGAAAGCTTCTTCGGCAGACTTTCTGGAGTACTTGAAAGGGATCATGTACTGAGGCTGGAACTGCTCAGTAAGTCTCTTTCCTACGAGAGCCGGTGATCCGCAGAAAGCGCAGAATGTGGCAGCCGTATGAGCATCGGTTACAAGCTTTGCGCCGCACGCATTGCAGACGAATTCGGTCTGCTCGGGAGCGCCTTCGGCCTGCGCCGCTTCTTCTGAAGGATTATCAGGTTCAGCCTGTTTGGCCTCAAGTTCTTCAACAGTTACGGCAAGTTTTTGAGGATCAAAAGACGAGCCGCAATTAGGGCAATCCAGTAATCCTGTATCTGCATTAAGTGTGAGATTGGACCCGCAATTCGGGCATTTAATTGTATCAGCCATACTATCCCTCCTGATTTAGAAGAATACCATAAAAAAACTTTTAATTAAAGAATCAGACCTCAGCGTTGAGAAGGGCTTTCTTGGTCTTGTCGTGGCTCTTTTCAGAGTGGGGATAGCTGATTTCCTTATATTCGGCACCCTTGCGTTCGCAGATGATCTTTACGAACGATTCGGCAATCTTCGGGTTCTTTAAAAGGAGCGGACCGATAAGGCTGATGCCCAGAAGGTTATTCTTACGGACACCGTCTCTTGTAAGCGGCACATTGCCGATAACTTTCGTAACTTCAAAAGCAAGCGATCCTTCACCCTTGGGGACACCGGCACGGTTAACGAAGCCAACATAGAGTTGGCGCTTTTCTTCGTCTTCAAGAACAACGTCGCCGGTATAACGCTTTTCGGTCTGGTCAATGATATTGAAATCAAAGATGCCCAGTCCCTTGATGTCATCACTCTTTGAAATCACGATCCTATCGCCGAGGATGTCATAGCTGTTGCCCGTAAAGAGCATCGGTACACCGTCATCTATTGCTTTTACAAGGCTGTCCTTGAACTGTGCGAGATGTGCTGCGACAAGGTTTCTGTTGGATTCAAATCCTGAACCCATATATACGAAATCAACGTCATCGAAAGTGATGTCCGTATCAGTTATCGTGCGGCTTGTGATCTCAACATCAAAGCCCTGGTCTTTGAGCCTGCGTTCTAAGATCCTGACGTTGCCGTTGTCGCCGTAAAGGCTCATGAAATCGGGATAGAGATAAAGGATCTTCACGTTCATGCGAGTTCCCTCCTTGTTACGATGGAGAGGATCTTCTCCTTATCGGAGAAACACGTGATCACATAAAGGAATGAGTTGAGCTTTGCTTTGCAGAAATCAGCTGCTCCCTGCACGCTCTCGAAAACCTCTATCTTCGAACTGTCGATACCGGCCAGATCGAATCTTACGGCCAGGTCGTCACAGTACTGTCCTGCGAGGATGATCTTATCAATGTCAGCGTCTTTAAACTTCTCGAAATTGATGTCCCAAAGCCAGCTCGAATCGGATGTGTAATATTTACGACTGATTGCATCGACTATTATCATCACACTCTTCTTGCGCTTATCGTTTACAACGACATCTATGGAGCGGTCGTAAGATACCGAGTTCTCATGCTTTGAAAGAAGAAGTCTGCCTTCGACTTTGCCGAGAGTAAAGTCTGAGATACGTCCTGACTTGAGGATATATCCTCCGAGAGATTCAGCCGCTTTCCAGGGCGCAATGCCCGCAACGACTGAAGCCGTGAAAGCCGCGAGAATGTTGTAGCAATGGTAGATTCCCGTGAAGAAAACAGGGACTTCGTATTCACCGTCAATAATGACTGATGCATGATCTCCCGCATCGTTTACGGTTGTAAGGGCATGGTCGGTGTCATGCCTTGCAAAACCGCAGGATGTGCACCTGAACTTACCGATGTGGTTATAGTGGTAGTATTCGTATTCCATCGGCTTTTTGCAGATGGGGCAGTACTTGCCGTCGTTATAGATTCCCTCGTGTTTTTCAGTATCAGAAGGCAGTCTGTCGGCACCGAAATAGATAGTGCCTTCCCTGTCCTTGCCAAAGCTTGCAACCAGCGGATCGTCAGCATTTAATATGAGTTCCATGTCATCGTAGACTGCATCTGCGATGATGCTCCTGATCCACTCCGGGTGGCCGTTTCTGGTCATCTGATCCCTATAGAGATTATTGATAACGAAATACTTGGGATGGAAATATCCGAATACGCGTCTTGCATATCTCTCATCGGCTTCGAGAAGAACGACATCGCTCTTTACCCTTCCGCCCATGGTGGAATCACCGATAAGGAAAGTAACAACACCTTCTATCTGGTTGGAACCTTCTTTATTATACGCAACCTTAAGACCGTTGCTCTTTAAGACATGGGCAATCATCTCGACCGTGGAAGTCTTGCCGTTAGAGCCTGTAACAGCGATCGACAGCTCCGGAATCTTTAATTCCGAAAGGATATCCGGGCAGATCTTCAGGGCATATTTGCCCGGCAAACTGGAGCCGCGCCCCATAAGTCTTGCCAGTCCCCTTATGACCTTGCAAACAAGAATCGCTGTAAACACTCTGATCTTCATAGGTAGAAATTGTAGCATAAACTGATTGTTTTTAATATTATAGGGGAAACGGGCCAATTTTCGAACAGATTTGAATAAAAGTGTTTACAAACTTGTTCAAAGGTATATAATTGCCACATGACTAATTTTGCATTTACATGGCGTGAGTTCTTTTTTGCCTTTAGAAATAAGGGCTGATAGTTCACTGCATGTAAATAACAACTTGATTTACGATTATATGGCCCCGCAGTGAACAAGACTGCGGGGCTTTTAATTTGACGGAGGACAAGAACATGACACAGAAACAGGCCGGAAAGAGAATTGAAGAGATCGACGAGCAGATCAAGGAGCTTTTCGCTGAACGTTTGGAAGCGAGCAAGGCAGCGAACGAGACCCTGACCAAATCCGAGATCGCGCTGAAGAGCAGACGCTACGAGCGAAGCTATCTTGCAGGACTTGAGACTTCCAACTCACTTATCGACAACTACGAACGCGTACTCTTCACCACGATGTTCAATCTCAGCCACTCATACCGCAACATGGAGTACGGCACACGCACCGAGCTCGCAGACCAGATCCACCAGGCGCTCGAGACCACTCCCAAGGAATTTCCCAAGTCACCCATGGTTGCCTGCCAGGGAATCGAAGGCGCTTATTCACAGATCGCAACAGACAAGATCTTCCGTCACGCAAACATCATGTATTTCAGAACATTCGACGGCGTATTCCAGGCAGTCGAATCCGGCCTTTGCAAGTTCGGCATCCTCCCCATTGAGAACAGCTCATTCGGTTCAGTAACTCAGGTCTATGACCTCATGGTCGGCCACAAATTCCACATCGTAAGAGACTACAAGTTAAAGATCACACATAAGCTCCTTGCAAACCACGGAGCAAGATTCGAAGACATCCGCGAGGTATATTCCCACAACCAGGCTATCGGCCAGTGCAGCAAATTCTTAAAAGAGCATCCGGACATCAAGGTAAACATCGTTGAGAACACGGCAGTTGCCGCAAAGAGCGTTGCAGATTCAGGCCGCAAGGACGTCGCTGCGATCTCATCAGCAGACTGCCAGCAGCTCTACGGATTGGAAGCGATCAGAGATGATATTCAGAACACAGACAATAACTACACAAGATTCATCTGCATCACAAAAGAGCTCATGATCTTCCCCGGTGCATCAAAGACATCCGTCATGCTCGCATTGGGCCACACACCGGGCGCACTTGCAGATACTCTTGCCAAGTTCTCTTCACTCGGATTGAACCTCACCAAGATCGAATCACGTCCCATTGCAGGAAGAGACTTCGAATTCATGTTCTATCTCGATTTCGAAGCATCCGCATATTCCGAAGAAGTCATCTCACTTCTCTGCGAATTAGATGCCGAACCCACGGAGTTCGCTTATCTTGGAACGTATATCTGATCTTCAGGAAAACATCAGAACAGATTAAAAGTGGTCCTGCAATTGCGGGACCACTTCCTGTTTAATCAGTTTTCTTACGGGATCAATTGGTGTTTGCGATCAGAGTAATGATCATAACGACGAACACGAGCACGAAATAAAGTGCATATATACCCCAAAGGATCGTACAACCGATTCCGGAATAACGTGCTGCACGGCTCAAGCAGGAACTTGTCTTGACTCTGGGTGTATGAAGTCCGCCCTTATCGAGATATTCAAGAAGATTCTTCCTGTTCTTAGTTGCCATGAAGATGGCAATGATGCTTCCTACAGGAAGTGATGAGATCACACATGCAATGATCGCATTCCTAAGAAATTCACCGACCGTAGCCATATATGCAGGATCGTTAGGCTGCTGATATGTGTACTGCGGTTGCTGCTGGTAAGGCTGCTGATAAGTTTGCTGGTACTGCGGCTGTTGATATTGCGGCTGCTGATACTGCTGATTATTGTAGTTATTGTTTTCCATATTAAATGGTCCTCCGAAAAATCTATCGCGTATTCCAAACGTTCTTTATATTTTATCAGATTTAGTTGGAGTTGGTAATATAGGCCGCACTAAGGCAGGAGGGTAGATTACTTTATGAGTCCGCCGTGGAAATAACACTCATAGATAAGTTCGCCGTTAAGCGTGATTATCTCTTTGCCCTGAAACCATTCATAGTCACCGTCGATGCTGCACTTATATGTGTAACCTCCGTTTGAATATTCATCAGGTCCTCTGAAGGGCTTGTCTTCGGGAACGCGCAGCAGTGCTTCCTTAAGGAAATCTCCGCTGAAGTTATCACCGGTTACTCTTCCGACATAATTCATGCTCCAAACAGGGACATCTGATATCCACAGAGCTTCCTCGCCTGCAAACTTATCTCCTCCGAGATAAGTGTCGTAATACATGTATTCGCCGTCTTTATAAATCAGGTCGTGAGACTTAACACGTGAGGATGCTGTCTCAGCGCCCTTGCCCGCATAAGTAGCCTTCTTAGCCGTGATCAGAAAATCAACTAAGTTCTTATCCATGTTCATACTTATTCCCTCACTATAAGTCCGCCGCCGACAACGCATCCGTTCTCATCGTAGAACACTGCAGACTGTCCGGGCGAGACTCCCTTTACCGCTTCATCAAGCTTAACTTTTACGCATCCGTCTTCAAGCATCTCGAGAGTTGCCGAACGCTCTGTCTGATGGTATCTTGCCTTTGCAAGACACCTTACGGTTTCTCCTGCCTGCATCCAGGGAATGCTCAGGAAATTCACTTCCCTGCAAAGGAATTCATCGCACATCAGCGCATCTTCTGTTCCCAATACAACTGTGTTGTTCTTCGTATCTATCTTGGTTACAAATGCAGGATAACCGAGTGCAATGCCGAGTCCTTTTCGCTGACCGACGGTGTACTGATAAATACCCTTATGCTTTCCCAAAATGTTGCCTTCTTCGTCAACGAAGTTTCCTTCTTCGGGGATCGGCTTGTCTGTATTCTCACAGATAAAATCAGAATATCTTCCTTCAGTTACGAAACAGATCTCCTGTGAATCCTCTTTATGTGCACAAGGGAGCCCCGCTTCTTCTGCCATCTTTCTGACTTCGTCTTTGGTGTATTTTCCGAGAGGCATTAGCGTGCGTGCGAGCTGCTCCTGCGAAAGCTTATATAGCATGTATGTCTGATCCTTGGCAATGTGTGCAGCCTTACGGACAGAGTATCTTCCGTTAGGAAGTTTCTCGATAAATGCATAGTGACCGGTCGCAACATACTCGGCCTCGAAAATATCGGCAAGCTCCATGAGCTTGGCCCACTTAACATATCTGTTGCATTCGATGCACGGATTCGGAGTGAGACCTTCAAGATATGCGTCGACAAAAGGTGTTACGACCTTCTGCTTAAAAAGCGAAGTGCAGTTGTGCGGATGGTATTTGATGCCGAGAATATCAGAGATGCGTCTTGCTTCGTCGATCTCGCAGCATCTGCTGTCGCCCTCTTCTTCAGAGCCCCATGTACGCAGAGTAACGCCGATGACTTCATAGCCCTGTTGCTTCAATAGTAAAGCTGCAACAGCGCTGTCAACTCCGCCCGACATTCCGACAATAACTTTAGTCACAGGTAACACTCTTTCTTTAAAGATTTATCGCCTGTTATACTCTCATATTTATCGGGATTGAGCAAATTTTCCGTCTTGAAAAATGCGTGTGATTCACGCCTTGCTATAGTCCAGTCTGACAAGTGCTTTTCCGTTTGGAAGATCTTTTCTGTCCTGGAAGATAAGTGAATAACCGGTATCACTCATAGCTTCAGATAAAGCGTTTTCTTCCATCTGGTGATGCACTTCATCGAGTCTGTCAAAGGCATGAAGATAAGGAGAATCAGATACCCACTGGTTCTCATCAGTGTTAATCTGGATAACACATGAAACATATTTAGGATCTATCTTGCTTATTGCATTCTTGAAAGCATCGTAACCGATATATTCGATAAGGAGATTTGCTATGACAAGCTCAGCATGAGGAAGCTTATCCGCATCTTTTGTCAGGTCGATGCATAAGCATTTAAGAACACCGGCAATATCTTTATAACGCTCTGATACCACACGGAGATAATCTTCATTTATGTCTACGCCGTAGACGGTCTCATATTTATCCGGGCTTACGTGTTCCAAGCCGTTTCCGCCTGCGACGCCGAGTACCATTGCAGTAGAAACAGGATATGCTTCAAACTGTTCCTTCATCAAAGAATTCATTGTTTGAAGCTGCATTACGGAATCAAGTTTCATGTGATTCTCGTAGTCTTCGAGTTTAATTTCTTCCCATGGATTATTCATATGTTTTTATCAGAAAGTAATTCCCTTAAGCCATTCCCTGATCTCGTCTTCGGTTGCATCGCCTGCAAATCTCTGACCTTCGATCCATCTTCCGCTGCCTGCATTTGCAGCAAGGTTGGTCGCACTCTCTCCGATGCCGCTGCTGCCTGATGTGCAGAAAGGAATGACGACTGCATCGCCGAAATCGTAAGTCTCTACAAATGTATCCATTATCCTCGGAGCCTGTGAAAACCAGATGGGATAACCGATGAAGATTACTTTATATCCTTCAAGAGAGATAGGCTCGCTGCTTATCTGGGGTCTATACGAAGGATCGTTTTGCTCGATGGAACATCTGCTGTTTGAATCAGTCCAGTCACAGTCTGCTTCAGTATAAGGTTCGAAAGGAAGTATCTCATAGAAATCAGACTGGGTCATGGAGGCGATCTGTTCGGCAACTGCTTTTGTATTTCCAGTGCATGAGAAAACAACTACGAGCGTTTCTGAATGTGCCTGATAAGCAATGGTTGTTTCAGAAGATTCTTCTGTTGTCTCTTCAGATGAAGACTCTGAATCAGACATTTTCTCTTCAGAAGGAACATTACCTCCCGCGGCATATTCTTCTGCCGGAACTTCTGCAGTTGCACATGAAGATAAGGCAACACACAATACGAGTGAACAGACGATCAGTACCAGACGCTTAAACATAATTACCCCCAAAAACGCGCTGGATTTATTATAACGGCTCGCTCACAAAAATATAAGACGAAATCGCTCAAAACAGGCGGTTTCGTCTAAATATTTAGGTTTCTGAATCTCCTAAAAACAATTTAAGTTTTATCGGGTTTTCACCGGATAATCACTTAATGTTTTCTCTCCATGTTGCAGGCTTGAATTCATCGAGCAACGGGAGGAGTCTCTTATCAACGTCGATCTTGAATACTGCGTTGAAGTTGTTGGTTGCGATCATCTGACCTGCAAATCCTACGATGACAACGAGTTCCTGATCGTTAAAGAATTTTCTGAGTTTGTCGAAGAGCTCATCGGATACTGCAGTAGGGTTCTTAACATATTGTTCAGCGAGTTCTGTGAGCACTGTTTCCTTCTCATCGTAAACGAGGTTAGCGGGATCCAAACCCAAACCCTTTACGTCACTGATGAAGAAAAGTGAGCAGAGCTGGCATGAGTTTGTTGTAGAGATCTTGTGAGCGTAGAGGATCGCATCCTTTTCGCCGATTACTTCAACGAGTCTCTTCCAAGATGTGTACCAAGCCATGTATGCATCGTATGTTGCTGCATCGTTAAGAAGTCCCTTCTTCATGTTGGTAACTGCGTTTCTTCCTGCGAGCTCATCGTAGCGCTCCTTCTCTGCACCTGTTGCTTCGTTCTGTTCTACCAATTTGATTCTTGCCATTTTTAGTAATCTCCTTTTTGCAATTTAGTCCCGGTATTTTTTAAAGTGCGATCTTTAAGATCTCTACTATCTTTTTTGAGTCGAGCGGTTCATAGTGTCCTACGCTGCCGCCCTTTGTTGCGCGCTGTGCCATAACCTCAAAGTCCTTGTCAGTTATTCCGAGTTCGGACAGATGTGTCTTAAGTCCCAGTTTCTTAAAGAACTTCTCGAGTTCTTCCGATAACAGAAGCGCGCGTTCTTTTTCTGAATAGTCGTACGGATCCTTGCCGTAGACTCTGCTTGCGAGAAGTGCAAGTCTCCAGGGCTTGATGCCTGCAATGTATCTGGTCCATGCCGTGAAGACGATAGCCATTCCTTCTCCGTGTGTGATGTTGTACTGTGCAGAGAGTTCATGCTCGATACGGTGCGAACCCCAGTCTGCCGATCTTCCGGCATCAAGGAAATTATTGTGGGCTACTGATGCGAGCCACTGTATCTCTGCTCTTGCGTTGATGTTCATAGGGTCTTCGATAAGTCTGTCTGCATTTACGAGCAATGCTCTTACGGCGCCTTCGATAAGGTAGTCTGTCGTATCTGAATTCTTCTCATCAGAGAAATATCTTTCGAGAAGGTGTGACAACACGTCTGCGA
>JAEEGL010860549.1_pt1 | contig 33036 bp, 25 predicted proteins | sample 9134231 | NCBI WGS metagenome assembly JAEEGL01 (sample SAMN16246548, study PRJNA631951) | gut metagenome | biome: gut microbiome; feature: rumen; material: fiber-attached | host: Bos | place: Iran: Karaj | collected 2018-10
AAGCCTCATCGAACTCGGAAGGAAAAAGGAGAACGTACTCGACAATCAGGAGATCATCGACCACTTCAAGGGAGTGGATCTCGGCGAGGATGACTATGACAAGATATGGGAGACCCTCGAGCACAACGGTATAGATGTGCTCAAGATGTCAAGTGTCGCCGATGATGATGACACGCTGGATGATGATGTGCCTCCCGAAGAGATAGAGAACGAGGAGGAGGTAGACGTAGAGAATGTCGATCTCTCCGTACCCGACAGCGTATCCATAGAGGATCCTGTCCGCATGTACTTAAAGGAGATCGGTAAGGTGCCTCTGCTCTCGGCAGATGAAGAGGTAGAGCTTGCGAAGAGGATGGAGCTTGGCGATCAGGAAGCCAAGAACAAGCTGGCCGAAGCCAACTTAAGACTCGTGGTTTCCATAGCGAAGAGATACGTGGGACGCGGCATGCTATTCCTTGACCTGATACAGGAAGGAAACCTCGGACTCATCAAGGCAGTCGAGAAGTTTGATTACCGCAAGGGCTACAAGTTCTCGACCTACGCTACATGGTGGATAAGACAGGCCATCACCCGTGCCATAGCAGACCAGGCACGTACCATCAGGATACCCGTGCATATGGTAGAGACCATCAACAAGCTGATCAGGGTCTCGAGACAGCTGCTGCAGGAGCTCGGCCGCGAACCAACCCCCGAGGAGATAGCAGAGCAGATGGATATGCCCGTGGAGAAGGTGCGTGAGATACTCAAGATATCTCAGGAGCCCGTATCACTTGAGACACCCATAGGTGAAGAGGAAGACTCACATCTTGGCGACTTCATCCAGGACGATCAGGTACCCGTACCTGCGGACGCCGCTGCTTTCGAGCTTCTCAAAGAACAGCTCAACGAGGTGCTCGACACCCTGACCGAGAGGGAGCAGAAAGTGCTGAGGCTCAGATTCGGTCTGGATGACGGGAAGGCACGCACTCTCGAAGAAGTGGGAAGACAGTTCAACGTCACCCGTGAGCGTATCAGACAGATAGAGGCGAAGGCACTCAGGAAGCTGAGACATCCTTCGAGATCAAGAAAACTGAAGGATTATCTTGAGTAAAAACTGAAATGGTTCTGTCCGACAGACTGCAGACCATAGCGGGGATGACAGATCCCTGTACATCCGTTACCGATATCGGTACCGATCACGGATATCTGCCAATCTGGCTCATAGAGCAGGGAGTGTGCAGGCATGCCGTGGCAGCCGATGTGAGGAAGGGACCGCTTGCTACAGCAAAGCAGAACTGCCTCGAACACGGCATCGGACCCGATCGTATCAAGACCGTGCTATCGGACGGGCTTAAGGAGATAAGCCGGGACGATACAAACCCCGACGATACGCTCATCATAGCGGGCATGGGAGGAGAGACTATAGTCGACATCCTCTCTGCAGAGCCTGAGAAAGCGCACTCATTCGGAAGGTTTTTATTCTCACCGCATACGAAGCAGGAGGAGCTTAGAAGGTATCTGGGGAGTGCCGGATATAAGATCACGGACGAGAGATATCTGATCGATGCAGGCAAGCTATACGTGGTCATGAAAGCAGTGAACGGTGAGGACGCCTGTGCAACAGACACGGACTACCGTTTCGGACCCTTCATAGAAAAGGCGACAGAAGACAGAAAGATATATGACATTCTTCTGAAAAGATACAATGCTCTTTCGGGAATGCTCGAAGGAGCGGGTCTTCCGGAAAAAAGAGTAGCAGAGATAGAAGAAGAGATCAGATCATACAAAGAGGTGCTTAAGCTTTGAAACTTAAAGATTTCATAGGGATAATGAACGGACTCGCTCCGGTACAGTTTTCCGAAGGATGGGACAATCCCGGACTTCTTGCCGGAGACTCGGCAATGGAGATAAGCAAGGTATATGTAGCGCTCGATGCCACAAGCGATGTGATAGAAGCAGCACATGAAGCGGGGGCAGAGCTGATACTTACCCATCATCCTCTTATCTTCAAGCCTGTAAGGCATGTATCAAGTGATGATCATGTAGGGCGCAGGGTGATGAAGATCCTTTCATACGGAATGGCGTTATTTGCCATGCATACGGACTTTGATGTGACCTGCATGGGGAATGAGGCTGCTACAAAGCTGGGCCTTATAGAGGCTAAGGTGCTTGAGCCTACGATAGGCGAAGAGTACGGCATGGGAGCCTTCGGATACCTGAAGGAGGATCTGAAGCTAAAGGAGCTTGCAGATAAGGTCAAAGCAGATTTTGACCTGGATCATGTGACGGTATACGGAGATCCGGAGGAGACCATGGTGAAGGTGGCTGTGATGCCGGGCTCGGGTTCTTCCGTCATAGATGTGGCCTGCATCGAAGGCTGCGATGTACTCATAACAGGAGATATCAGTCATCACGACGGGATAGACGCTCTCGAGAAGGGGATAAGCATAATAGATGCGGGACATTACGGTATAGAAAAACTCTTCACAGGCTTCATGTGCCGGTTTATCGGTGATAAAATAAAAGAGGTGGAAGCCGTAGAAGATAAGACAGGAGAAAAGGCATGGCTGAGATGATCAAACTGAACTACAAAGGTAAGGAGTACGAGTATCCCAAGGGAACTCCCTATGCGAAGGTAGCTGAGGATTTCCAGAAGGATTATGAATATCCCATAGTGCTTGCCGTAATGAACGGGAAGCTGAGGGAACTTTTCCATGTGGCGGAAAATGACGGTGTCATAGACTTCGAGGATCTTACCGGACACTCCGGACACAAGGCTTACAAGCGCTCGGCCTGTCTTATACTCATAAAGTCACTGTATGATGTGATAGGCAGGGAATCGGTTGAAAAGATCAAGGTCGAGTTTTCCATAGGACCGGCTTACTACTGCTCATATAAAGGAAAGACACCTCTTACGGAAGAGCTCGTCGAAAAGGTGAAGGCAAGGATGAGACAGATCATCGATGCCAATACCCCTATAGAGAAGACTTCGATGTCGCTTGAGAAGGTCAGGGAGATCTTCCGTGAGAACGGGATGCATGACAAGGAGAAGCTCTTCAAATATCGCAGATCAGGCAAGGTCAATATGTATTCCCTTGAAGGCTTCATGGATTACTTCTACGGATATATGATGCCGAACTGCGGCTATGTAAAGTATTTCGATCTTTTCCTGTATGACGGAGGCATGATGCTGCAGCTTCCCGAGAGGAAAGCACCCAAAGAGGTGCCGCCGTTTACGGACAGTCCGAATCTCTACAAGACTATGAGAGAGGCTGCGGACTGGGGTACCATGATGGGCATAGACACCGTCGGTGCTCTGAACGATGCCATATCAAACGGTGAGATGAATGAGGTGATCCTTGTACAGGAAGCTCTGATAGAGAGCAGGATAGCAAAAATCGCAGAAGACATCGTAAGCCGCGGTAATGTACGTTTTGTGATGATTGCAGGTCCTTCTTCTTCGGGTAAGACTACCTTCTCACACAGGCTTTCCATAGAGCTGCGTGCGCACGGCATGAAGCCTCATCCCATAGAGATAGACAATTATTTCAAGAACCGTGAGGATACTCCGAAGGATGAGAACGGCAACTATGACTTCGAGTGCCTGGGTGCCATAGACGTGGAGGGCTTCAATAGGGACATGAATGCCCTGCTTGCGGGAGAGACTGTCGAGCTTCCGAGGTTCAACTTCAAGATAGGACAGAGAGAGTACAAGGGCGACTATATGACTTTGGGAGCATCAGATGTGCTCGTATGCGAGGGCATACACGGTCTCAATGACGAGCTGTCGCATACCCTGCCGAAGGAGTCCAAGTACAAGATATATATCAGTGCACTCACCACTCTGAACGTGGACGAGCACAACCGCGTGCCTACCACTGACGGCAGGCTCATGAGGCGTATGGTGAGGGATTTCTATACGAGAGGTTCATCCATCTCAAAGACACTGGGTATGTGGTCTTCTGTGAGAAGGGGAGAAGAGAAGTTCATCTTCCCGTTCCAGGAGAGTGCGGATGCTATGTTCAATTCCGCCCATATCTACGAGATAGCAGCTCTCAAGCCTTTCGTGGAGCCGCTGCTCTTTGGGGTCACTGAAGACGATCCGGGATATCAGGAAGCAAAGAGGCTTTTGAAGTTCCTGCAGTACTTCCTTGCGATTGATACTGCGCGTATACCTCAGAATTCGATAATACGTGAGTTCATAGGAGGCTCCATTTTCAAATAAAACTTGCATTAACCCGAACTGTTATGTTAACATAATTTTGATTTTGGTTAACTATTCAGTGAATCGGGGGTTATGGGAGAGATGGATCCGGCAGTAAAGCCGGCAAAAAAGATTGATAAAAAGATAGTGCTGGGCGTCATTCTGGCCGCTGTAGTGATAGCGGTCGTGGCAGTCATAGCACTATTTTCAGGTAACAAGATACGTGCGGCGTCCATGAAGGTGCTCGATCTGCAGGGCACCGTCACTCTGACGGAGAACGGACAGGAGCGTACAGTAAAAGAAAACCTGCGTCTTAAGAGTGGAAATGCTCTTTCTACGGCAGATGAAAGTCTTGTGTCCATCGGTCTGGACGATTTCAAGATAATCACATTGGATGAATTAAGTCTTGCTGAATTCAGCAAGGTCGGAAAGAAGCTTGATCTCCATCTGAAGGAGGGTAAGCTTTTCTGTTCTGTAAAAAAGAAGCTGGATGAGGACGAGGCTCTTGCGATACACACCAGCAACCTGATCGTTGGTATCAGAGGTACTGATATCGTGGTGGAAGCAGGTGAGAAATACTGCTCAGTCACTGTGTTGGACGGCTCTACAGCAACGGATATCATAGATCCCGCGACGGGTGAGACGATCAATCTGACTACCGAGTCGGGGAAGACCACTATAGTTTATATGGAAAACGGTCAGCTCAAGTATGAGCAGAGGGATGCACGGCCGGAGGACCTGCCGAACTTCGCCATCAAGTATCTGCAGGACCATCCTGACATACTGGATAAGGTGATAGAAGCTACCGGATGGGACAGAGAGTCTATCACAGGCGTGGATGTGTCTACAAGACCGGAGCCTGTAGTTAGTCTGCCGGTATCTGCTTCTGCAATGGAGCCAACCGGTACGGAGGGTGATAGCAGTACAAAGGCTGATGCGCGAGATGGTACAGGAGAGGCTGCCGGAGAAGGTGCTGACGGAGAAGATACCGTAGAGGGTGATGCCGCAGGTATAGATGGAGATACTTCCGAAGGTGAGGCTGCAGAGACCACTCTGAAGTCTACTGTTAACGGTAATGCGATACCGGAGGATGAACTTGCTGCAACAAGGGCTAAGATTGCTTTTGAAAATTCTGAAAACAAAGCAGTACTGCTTGATGACGGTACGATCTTCGATCCAATATATTATGCTGCTGCTCATCCTGATGTGGTAGAGAAGTATGGTTCTTCAACAGATGCGCTGCTATGGCATTGGCTGAAGTATGGCAAGGGACTTGGCTATCCGCCGGTAGCACCGACGACTACGGCTAAGGTGCCTGAAACACCTCATTTTGATCCCAATGCGGGAAATACCACATCCGACTCGGATGATGATGACGATGATGAGCATGAAAATAATTCAACATCTGCTACGCCATCAAATTCGCCATCTTCGACACCGGCTAATGGAACAGTCACAATGACGTCCGGTACTATCAGTTATGGGACTAGTGGATACTCTGGGAGAATAAATGGCAAAGATGTAGAGTATGATCCGAATTCCGGGGAGCTGAATCTCTCCAGCGGCGCGGTGGTGAATCTTCCGGTCACCGTGCAGGATGATAGCGGCACTAATATAGCAACAATCGATTCGCTGGCTAAGGTTAGTCATACTTTTGAGAATATAGGCTATACGGCAACGATATCATATGGAAATACCACTATCACCAAAACAGAGTATCAAGTCGCAGGTGGACCTGCTGACAGGTATTCATGTGGCGGTGAAGACTTTGATAACTATGATGAGTGGACTTATCCTGGCTATATCCGTTTGTACGACGGTAATGCCGCTGCCGTAACACATGAGTTATATATTGACAAATCAAATGGTGCAACACAAACTACTCACCCGTAAGACATAGATAAGATATGGGGACGGTTCTGGTGATAGCTGGCGGGCCTGCAGATGCAGGCCCGTTTTGTTTTGCTTGTAAGACAGCATAAGTTTCATTTTGCTTGTGATTGTAATCTTATCGTGTATGCCTGCGCCAGCCGGCGATAGTATTTGTTGCGGAACGTGGTGCCGTTACTAAGCTCGCAGGCATCTCATGACAGCAAGCACTCCACTAAACTCATTCGGGTTTCTCCGAATCAGTCGCGCTTCACGCGCGACCTCGGATGAAACCCTCATTTCAGACACAACGTTCCGTGCTTGCCATTCGCTGCTCTGCTTGCTAAGTAACGCACCAAATGTTCCTGCAACAAACACATATCGCCGGCCGCCGCAAGTTCCTGATATGCATATTAGACGGTCATAAGACAAACAACCATCCCCATGTCTTAATACTGCGCTTTTGCTTAGTTCCATCTTTTTTTGACAAATCATAAAAAAGTGATATCATTGTCATCACTACATCGGCTTTCGCCGAAGCGCCCGGACATCATCCGGACGGATTACCATTTTTTCTTTATTTCAATTCTATTTCCGAAAGGAGTCTAAAACATGACTATGAAAAGAACCGCACCATTACCTGAAACTGCAAAAGGCACCGTCGCCTACAACATGACCAACGATTTCCTGTTTCATGTTGTACTGGAAAAAGACAATTATGCCCTCAAAGGCCTGATCGCATCCATACTTCATATCAGTCCGCGATCCATCAAAAAGGTACAGGTCCTAAACCCCATACTGAACGGAAATACAGTTGAAGAGAAACAGTTTATACTGGATATTTACGTCCTCTTCAACAATAATACCTACATAAATCTTGAAATGCAGGTTGAGGATCATCAGAACTGGATACCGAGATCCCTGTCATATCTCTGCCGGGAATTCGACCAGCTCCACCACGGAGATGACTATACTGAAGTAAAATCTGTACATCATGTCGGATTTCTTAATTTCACACTCTTTGGCGATCACCCGGAATTCCATGCCATGTACCGTCTCCGCAACGTCATCGATGGATATACTTATACTGACAGATTCAGCCTGCATGTGGTAGAATTAAACAATACGGGACTTGCCACAAAAGAAGACAAACTATATAAGACAGATAAATGGGCTGAGCTTTTCAAAGCCACCACATGGGAGGAGATCAAAATGCTCGCACAGGAGAATGATTTTTTAGCATCTGCAGCAAACTCAATATATTCAAACGTAACTGACCCCCGGATCCTTAAGCTTTGCATGAAGCGTCAGGAAGACATAGATGGTGAGGAGAATCGTCGCAAGCGTATTAAACAGCAGGACATCATTATTGCTGAACAGGACTCAAAGATAGCTGAGCAGGACTCAAGGATAGCTGATCAGGAGTCAAAGATAGCTGAGCAGGGCTCAAGGATAGCTGATCAGGACTCAAAGATAGCTGAACAGGACTCGAAGATAGCTGAACAGGACTCAAGGATAGCTGAACAGGAGTCTAAGATAGCAGATCAGAAATCCAAACTGGCACGGTATGAAGCTCTTTACGGAGCATTACCTACAGAAAAGTAATATTAGATTTACAATTACCGGCAATAATCTGTCTTGGATAAAAGAGGAAGGGATTACCTCAGCCTGGAGCAGGCCGCGCGATACTCATTCAGGAAGGCTTCATAGTCAGATAAGATAAATGCGATATCATTGTCCCTTGCGGCATATTCATGATCCTTTGCTCTGTTGCTGAGCTTCTTCAGCCCGATGGACGCCATGAGACCTTTTAGCGAGTGTGCCGCAAGACCATATCCTTCCCAGTCCTCGGAGATGACACAGGATCTCATGTGTTCGGATTTTTCATCACATTCAGAAGATATTATCTCCACCGTTTCTTTCAGGAGGTCTTCCTGACCGCCGGCAAATCCAAGCGCAGACTTGTAATCGAGGCCTTCGATGCTTTCAAGTTTTTCTCTGAAAACGACAGGATCAAAAGGCTGACTTGCCGTCGCGGTATCAGCTGCAGGGATAGCAGCAGAGTCTTTTCTGGCAGAAGCCGGCTCAAAGACCATCATATCTGATTCGTATGATATCTGCTGTGATCTTTCAAGGGCTTTCCCGGTTACGCTGTTTTTCGGAGGCAGGATCTTTTCTTCGGGCAGGTATTTCTTCACTGTCTGTTCCAGAAGATCGGCATCGAGCGGCTTGGTAAGGTAAGCGTCAAAGCCGGCTACGGTGTATATCTTCTCGCTTCCTGCGATCGCATTTGCAGTCAGTACGACAGCGGGAGTCTTGTTATTCAGTGAAGCATCGTCATTCTTTATTATCTCAAGGGTTTTGATACCATCGGGATCGGGCATCATATGATCCAGAAGTATCAGATCGTAGTGCTTTGTCCTGCACATCGCTATCGCTGCCGAGCCGCTGTCGCATAGCTCGGGGACTATACCGACGCGTTTCAGGAAGAGGCTTACTATACGGAGGTTGGAGCTGTTGTCGTCGACAGCCAGCACCGCAGCTTCAGGAGCGTAGTAATCGCTTTCGTTACCGGCAGATACCGGGGCTCCTGCTTTTTTATCAAAGTCTTCGGTAAGGGGAGTCCTTTCTTTTACGCTGACGGGAAGCTGTACCTTAAACTCGGAACCTTCCCCGTATCTGCTATCGACCGTGATCCTGCCGCCCATTGAATCTACGATATTTCCTACTATTGCAAGACCGAGTCCGGTGCCTTCGATATTGCGGTTCTTTTTCATGTCAGCACGGGAGAAAGCCTCGAAGAGATGCTTTTGCTCATCCTCTTTTATACCTCGTCCGGTGTCACGGACATTTATCGTAAGATTAAAGGCATCTTCGCCGGTGTATTCTCCACCGATCGTCAGGGTTACAGAACCTGTGTCCGTATATTTGATCGCGTTGTTGGTCAGGTTTATGAGGATCTGCCTGATGCGGAATTCGTCGGAGAACAGGCCGTCAGGTGTTTCATCCTGGATCTTCAGACTGAGTTCAAGGTGCTTTTCATCTGCTCTTTCGCGAAGCATCGGCATGACATTATGCAGGAGAGAAGAGAGGGTGAATTCTGCTGGATTTATCTCCATCTTTCCTGCTTCGATCTTTGAGAAATCGAGCACGTCGTTGACAAGCATCAGAAGCATCTGGCCCGAGCTCTTCACGCTTTCTGCGTACTCGCCTATCACCGGATCACTGTTCTCACGCAGGATCATCTCATTCATACCGAGGATGGCGTTTATGGGTGTGCGGATCTCGTGGGACATACTGGCGAGGAATCTTGTCTTGGCTTCCGAGAGGTTTATGGCCTTCTGACCCTCCTCGCGCATCCTGCGAAGATCGCTTATCTGCTGGGCAGTCATAAGGGTCAGCAGGATCGCAAGTCCGGTGAGCATCAGGATATCGCCGTTCATGGGAAGCTTGGCATTCAAAACGACGATCTCACCGAGTCCGCAGACGAAGAAACCCGCAAAGCCGATAGCTGTATATTTATAATCTTTGATGTTTCCGCGTACAAGGTCACATATCATAACGCCTGATACTACGAGTGCCTCTTCACCTATCGTCGAGTTGATGTAGATAAGCGAATCAGGGAATGACAGAATGCAGGTGAAGTGCAGGATGGGCCATACGATAAGATGGATCGTAGCTACGACAAGGATTATCTTCATGATATTGCGGTATCTGCCGTGCTGGAGCAGATCCAGATAGAATATGACACAGAACGGCATAAACAGGCAGAACATATAGTTCATGATACCGTCAAGGTGGTAGTGGCCGAATACAAAAGGATACATATACGAGTTTGTGATCAGCCAGCCCGAGACCACAAGAATCGACATCGATCCGTACAGCATTGCGATCTGTCTTTTGTACTGGAAGAGCATGAAAAGACTTACGATCACAATCACGGCAGAGAAGATAAGAAGTATTACTTCAAGAATAAATGAGAGCCCGTAGTGCGATGTCATGTATTTGAAGAAGCCGGTCTCATTAGCTACCATCGTGTCCTGGAAAATGAATCCGGGACGGTATGCATTGTAACGTATAAGCATGACCTCGGCACCGGAGTCGGAAGGAGAGAGAAGAGCGCGCATATAGAATCTCTTCACATTGCCACCGGGAATGTTCATATCCCTTGCGGCATTGAAATCCTTGCGAAGCTCACCGTCTATATATACGGCGCAGTCCCCGCCGATGATAAAGCAGAAGTAGGAATCATCGGTTATTTTCTCGGGGAGGGTGGAAGTCATGGTAAAGGTTCCCTTTTCGGAGCCGTCACTGAGGTAAGAATCTCCCACGGTCAATACGTTGCCTTCAGGAGTTGTCATGCTCCATGTCTCTATGGGAGTGGGGTCTTTATACGATAAAGGTAAGGAATCATCGTGATAGCTGAAAAATAAAAGACCGGCTACGGATACAACAAAATAGAAAAGGAAAATTACCCCGATAGCCGGGATAAGCTTTCCCAAGGGCTTTTCGTCCTTATTATCTGATAGTACCCCATACATGATAATATAATGATAACACAAAGGGTTGGGATTTCAAGAAGCGTAACCTATCTTTATCATACAGGATGTTTGTGGTAGAATGATGACTTGAGTGAGCCGGATGATGGCGACGTGGCGGGTATCTTCCACGCCGAGGAAAGTCCGGGCTTCACAGGGCAGGATGACGGATAACGTCCGCCCGGGGTGACCCGCGGGAAAGCGCAACAGAAAGTATACCGCTACCGCATTGGTAGTAAGGGTGAAATGGCAGTGTAAGAGACTACCGCATCCCTGGTAACAGTGATGGCATTGCAAGCCCCATCCGAAGCAAGATCAAGCAGGGGACCATAGGCCTGCCCGGTCTGTCTCCAGGTAGATCGCTCGAGCCATATGGCAACGTATGGTCTAGATAGATCATCATCATCGGATATCCGATACATAACCCGGCTTACAGGCTCACTCAATATGTTTCAAAAATACATCGATCGGAGAATAAAAGCATGGATTATCTGGAAAGTCTCGGACTGAGAGCGAAAAAAGCATCGGAGGTGCTCGCAAAGCTCGATCCGGCGACCAAGAATCTGGCGCTGAGAGCGGCGGCAGAAGCAATAAAAAAGAACAGCAAAGCCATACTTGAAGCCAATGCCAAAGATGTGGCAAGGGCCAAAGAAAGAGGCATGAAGGAGTCTCTGATAGACAGGCTTATGCTTACAACTGACAGGATAAACCAGATGGCTGACGGCATTATACAGGTGTCTGCGCTTAAGGATCCTGTCGGTGAAGTGCTTGAGATCATCACCAGGCCCAACGGACTGCATATTGAGAAGGTGGCAGTGCCTGTAGGCGTGATCGGTATCATATATGAAGCAAGGCCCAATGTCACCGCAGATGCTTTTGCTCTTTGCTTCAAATCCGGGAATGCCGTCATACTCCGCGGAGGCTCCGATGCGATAGACTCCAACAGAGCCATAGTGAACTATATCAGAGAAGGTATACAGAGAGAAAAGCTGCCCGATGATGTGATACTGATCGTCACGGATACTTCAAGGGAGACTGCTACAAAGTTCATGCAGATGAACGAGTATGTGGATCTGCTTTTCCCGAGAGGCGGAGCGGGGCTTATCCGGAGCGTTGTGGAGAATGCTACCATACCCGTGATAGAGACCGGCGTAGGCAATTGCCATATATATGTGGATGAGACCGCGGATCTGGATATGGCAGTGAATATCATAGATAATGCCAAGACACAGAGGTACGGGGTATGCAATGCCGCCGAATCTCTTGTGATACACAGAGGTATAGCGCAGAAGGCGATACCGGCGATCTACGAAAGACTCTCATCAAAGGATGTAGAGATGAGAGGAGCAGAGGATGTAAGAGAGATCGTGAGCGGTATAAAGGATGCGACGGAAGAGGACTACGCAAGAGAATATCTGGGACCTTATATCTCGGTGAAGATTGTCGACAATCTGGATCATGCCATAGAGCATATCAATCAGTACTCCACGCATCACTCTGAAGCTATCATCACAGAGGACAAGGATAACGCCGAGAGGTTCCTGAATGAGATCGATTCAGCCTGTGTGTACTGGAATGCATCCACGAGGTTCACGGACGGATATGAGTTCGGCTTTGGATCAGAGATAGGTATCAGTACTCAGAAGCTGCATGCAAGAGGTCCGATGGGACTCCAGGCTCTGACTTCATATAAATACCAGATCACCGGAAACGGACAGATCAGAAGTTGAAAATTTAGATTTAAGTGTTGATTCTTATAAAGTGTAAGGAGACTATATGAGGCACCTGATGACGCCGCTCGACCTGTCGGTGGAAGAGCTCGACAAGCTCATGGATACGGCTGAGGATATCAAAGAACAACCGGATAAATACGCTCATGCCTGCGACGGCAGGGTGCTCGCCACACTTTTCTATGAACCGAGTACAAGGACCAGGCTTTCCTTCGAGGCGGCCATGCTCCATCTGGGAGGCAAGACTCTCGGCTTTGCCGACGCCGGATCTTCATCGGCAGCCAAGGGAGAGAGTGTTGCGGATACTATCAGGGTGGCTTCCTGCTTTGCGGATATCGCTGCAATGAGACACTTCAAGGAAGGAGCTCCGATGGTTGCGGCGCAGTTTGCACAGATACCGGTGATCAATGCCGGAGACGGCGGACACCAGCATCCGACCCAGACCCTTACGGATCTGATGACCATGCGCTCTGTCAGGGGCAGTCTGTCGGATATGAAGATAGGAATGTGCGGCGATCTGAAGTTCGGACGTACAGTACATTCGCTGATCAGGGCTCTGCTGAGATATAATAACGTTAGTTTTGTATTTATCTCACCCGATGAGCTCAGATTGCCGGATTATATGATAGAAGAGCTTGATTCACACGAGGGCGTGGAGTATACGGAGGTCACAAAGCTCGAGGATGCTCTGCCTGAGCTTGATGTGCTTTATATGACCAGGGTGCAGAAGGAAAGATTCTTCAACGAGGAAGATTACGTGAGATTGAAGGATTTCTATATCCTGGACAGCAGGAAGATGGAGCATGCGAGAGAGGATATGATCGTGCTGCATCCGCTTCCCAGAGTCAACGAGATAGCAGTGGAGATCGATAATGATCCGAGAGCCAAGTACTTCGATCAGGTTAAGAACGGAATGTATATCAGGATGGCGCTGATATTGATGCTTCTGGAGATACAGGTTAAGTAACGGGGGTTATTATGGGAAACAGCGATATGAACACTACACAGCATGAGAAATATAAGCTCAACGTCGGCAAGATTGACGAGGGCTTTGTGATAGACCATATCAGACCCGGGCGCGGACTCACGCTTTATCATGACATGGGGCTCAACAAGCTGGACTGTTCCGTCGCAATCATCCAGAACGCTTTCTCAAGAAAGATGGGAAAGAAGGATATCATTAAGGTAGAAACTTCCATAGATAATTTCAATCTGGATATCATAAGCCTGCTCGATCACAACGCGACCGTTGATGTAATTAAGAACGGCGAGATCATAGACAAGCCCGAGCTGCCTCTTCCCAAGGAAGTCAAGAATATCATCAAATGTAAGAACCCCAGATGCATTTCTTCCATAGAACAGGGGCTTGACCAGATATTTGTGCTCACGGATGCAGAAACCGCAACATATAGATGCAAGTATTGTGAGACGGAATACGGAAATAACTGACATTTTTTTAATAAAAATCTGCCAGCATTGACATAATCTCTTTTATAATTCTTTACTTACCATTTCTTTTTCCTTGATTTTTGCGGATGTTACCGCGATAAACACATTATGTAGTAATATTATGTATACCAACCACTATATATTGACATAGTTTGGGGGTCGGGGGTACAATGTTAACACTTCAAACCTTATAATCATACCTAGGAGGAGAATAAAGACATGAGGAAGTTGACATTGATCATTGCCACACTGGCTATCACAATGCTCGCTGCAGTTCCCGCATTCGCAGGCCCTGCAGAGGAGATCGCAGCAGCCAGGGCAGAACAGGAAAAGAGACTGGCTGATTACGCTGCATATCAGGAGAGACTTGCAGCATTCCAGGCAGGCGAGATCGCAAAGGGCCAGGCAGCTCTTGCAGCAGGTCAGGCAGCAGAGGCAGCAAACTTTGCACGTATCGCTGCTTTCCAGGCAAGCGAGGTTGCAAAGGGCCAGGCACAGAGAGCAGCACTGTATGCAGACTATGTAGCATATCAGCAGAGGCTCGCAGCATTCCAGGCCGGTGAGATCGCTAAGGGTGAAGCACAGAGAGCAGCTCTGTATGCAGACTATGTAGCATATCAGCAGAGACTGCAGGCATTCTGGGCAGGCGAGATCGCAAAGGGCCAGGCAGCTCTTGCAGCAGGCAAGGCAGCAGAGGCAGCAAACTTTGCACGCATCGCAGCTTTCCAGGCCGGTGAGATCGCAAAGGGTGAGGCACAGAGAGCAGCTCTGTATGCAGACTATGTAGCATACCAGCAGAGGCTCGCAGCATTCCAGGCTGGCGAGATCGCAAAGGGCCAGGCACAGAGAGCAGCTCTGTACGCAGACTATGTAGCATATCAGCAGAGGCTTGCAGCTTTCCAGGCAGGCGAGATCGCTAAGGGCCAGGCACAGCGCGCAGCACTGTATGCAGACTATGTAGCATATCAGCAGAGACTTCAGGCTTTCTGGGCTGGAGAGATCGCAAAGGGTGAGGCACAGCGTGCAGCAGGCCTCGCAGCAGCAGCAAACAACCCTGTTATAGCTTTCCAGAAAGAGCAGCTCGCAAAGGCAGCAGCAATACAGGCTCAGAGAGCTGAGCTTCAGAAGCAGATTGACGCATATCTTAGAATGTTCTGATCAAGATCAACTAAATATACAGAAATTTGTTACACTCAAGACCCGGGTTCATGCCCGGGTCTTTTTCTATGCCAGAAAACATGAGAGTATGGTACACATTGAGCGCTTGGCGGCTGTATTCAGGCCGCCTGTGTGCGAAAGCGTACCTATAGACTTAGTGAGGTATTTCACGAACTTAGTGTATATGGTAAAATCATATCTATGATAGTTGACGAACTGATACTTTACCGAAACTTCAAGGCAGATGAGCTGCTGAGAGACATGATAGCTCTCTTCGAGAATGCCGGAGACGCTACGTTAGCTTATTCCACGGCCGGCAGACTCGTCAGTATTTCCATGGATATGGGCTTCAAGGGCAATCTCTGGCACACTTTCCTTACATATCTGCTCGCAAATAATGAGAATGCCTATACCAAAGCCTGCGAGATAAGAGGACATGTCGAGGGCTCCGTCAATGATGTTGCGCTTCATGACATCGGTGTTTTCTTCAGGATGTTTTCCTTTAGCCTGAAAGATATTGATAAGAAATATGATGTGGACTGCTTCAGACCGCTTATGGACTTTGATATGGCGGAAGAAGGCAAGATGTTCAACAAGAGGATCAGGGACAGGATCTGCGATCTGGCCGAAGGACTGGCAGGCGCCACTGATCCCGCAAAGATGAAGGATCTGGTCGAGGCCTTCTATAAGGATTACGGAGTGGGGCTTTTCGGCCTGCACAAGGCTTTCAAGATACATGAGAATATAGATAACGGATGTTTCGAAATAGAGCCCATAATGAGGGTTGCACATGCGGAGCTTGAGGATCTGGTTGGCTATGAGCTGCAGAAGCAGAAGCTCATGGACAATACAGAAGCATTCCTCAAGGGACTTCCGGCGAACAACTGTCTGCTTTACGGAGATTCCGGTACAGGCAAGTCTTCTTCGATAAAGGGGATAATGAACAGATACTACGGAGAGGGCCTGAGGATCATCGAGCTATATAAGCATCAGTGCAGGTTCCTCAACGATATCATGGCTATGCTGAAGGAGCGCAACTACAAGTTCATCATTTATATGGATGATCTGTCGTTTGAAGATGAGGAGACTGAGTATAAATATCTGAAGGCTGTCATAGAGGGCGGACTGGAGAAAAAGCCCGGAAATGTGCTGATCTATGCCACATCCAACAGGAGACACCTGATACATGAGGGCTTCTCGGACAAGCTGGACCGTGGCGCCAATGATGATATACATGAGAGTGATACGGTGGAAGAGAAGCTGTCGTTGTATCACCGCTTCGGCATGACTATCTACTACGGCAAACCTACGCCGAAGGAGTACAGGAATATAGTACTGGAGCTTTCGAAGAGAGCCGGTATAGATTTGGATGAGAAGGAACTTCTTATACTGGCGAACAGCTGGGAGATAGAGCATGGCGGTATATCGGGACGTACCGCAAGACAGTTCACGGATTATCTCGTATCAAAAAGACAGACTTAAGCCGTAAGATATTGAGGGTACAGATCAAAGGGGAAGCATTTCATGAAAAAACTGTTTTCAGCCATTGATGTAGGTTCATACGAGCTTTGCATGAAGGTGTTTGAGCTCGGCGGCAAGAACGGTATCAAGGAGATCGACTGTGTCAGGCATCGTATAGACATAGGCAATGATACCTTCCATACCGGTATGATCAGCCACGACAAGATGGATGAGCTCTGCGAGATAATGAAGGGCTTCAGGAAGATAATGGAGGGTTACAAGGTCACCGATTATCTTGCCTACGGTACTTCAGCAATGAGAGAGACCGTCAATACCAATGTCGTCCTTGATCAGATAGAGAGGAAGACGGGTATCCATGTGGAGGTACTCAGCAATTCCGAACAGAGATTTCTGGAGTATAAGGGCGCAGCCATGAAGAGTGACTTTGACAGATATGTCGAGCATGGCACGGCGTTCGTTGATATAGGAGGCGGCTCCACACAGGTGACACTCTTCACCGGAGGACATCTGGCTTCTACCGTCAATCTGCATCTGGGTACTCTTCGTATACGTACCAAGCTTCGGGAGATGGAGCCGGTATATTCTGACTATGAGATGATAATCGGCGAGATCGTAAACAACGAGCTCGACTACTTCAAGAGCCTGTATCTGGGCAATTGCAGGATAGACAATGTCATAATAATAGACGACTATATGCCGTCCATCATGAACCAGTTCGGAAGAAGAGATGACCATCACATCACCGTAAGAGAATACAAGGAGATCATGAGGGCGGCTGCACTCAAGTCTCCGTATCAGATAGCAGAGAGATTTCGCATACCGGAGGACAACGCATCGCTTCTGCTTCCTTCGGCCATCATAGTTGACAGGCTCATAGATGTCATGGAGTCAAGAGATCTGTACCTTCCGGGAGTATCACTGTCAGACGGTATAGCTTACAACTATGCCGATGAGAATGGATTTATCCGTCCCACTCACAATTTCAATGACGATATCATAAGCTCGGCAAACAATATAGCCGGAAGATACGGCTCCTTTGATATGCTGACTAAAAAGATGACATACGCGGCTCTTGCAATATTTGATGCTACAGTCAAACTGCACGGCATGAGTGCGAGAGACAGGCTGCTGCTTCACATATCGGCCATACTTCGCAATGTCGGAAAATATGTGTCGCTCAGTGTTCCGGCAGAGATGTCCTACGCCATCATCAAGGACTCGGAGATCATAGGTATTTCCCATAAGGAAAGGACCATGGTGGCTGCCATAGTGCAGAATTCATACCCTAATAACATTAGTTACGAAACGTTCGAAAAGCTTAATCTCGGAGCAGAAGACCAGATCAAGACCACCAAACTGACGGCGATACTGCGCGTGGCAACGGGGCTTGCGCGCAATACTCAGAAGACGGTGGACAGCATCACCGTACAGCTGAAGGATAAGGAGCTTGTGATAAGAGTGAGCGCGAGAGACAAGATGCTGCTGGAGAAGGGACTCTTCAGGGAGAGGACCGATACCTTCGAAGAGGCATTCGGTATCACTCCGGTCCTTAAGGTCATGAAGGGGAATGTGAAATGAAAAAGAAGGAAAATAAGACAAGAGATCTGAAGGATCCGAAGTATTACATGAACAGGGAACTCTCATGGATGCAGTTCGACGGGAGGATACTTGAGGAAGCGAGAGACTCGGAAAATCCGCTGTTTGAGAGACTGAAGTTCCTGTCGATCACGGCTTCTAATCTTGATGAATTCTTCATGATAAGGATCGCATCTCTCAAGGATATGCTTACAGCAGGCTACAAGAAGCCTGATATCTCGGGCATGACACCGGCGAAGCAGCTGGAGGAGCTTTCGGATGTGACACATACCTTTGTGTCCGAGCAGTATTCCACCTTCACAAGGATGCTTATGCCGAGGCTTGCCGATGCGGGGCTGAGATTCGTAAAGCATCATGAGGAGCTGAACGAGAAGGAAAAGGAATACGTGGATGAATACTTCAGGGATAATGTCTATCCGGTCCTTACGCCGATGGCGGTGGATTCATCAAGACCTTTCCCTCTTGTGCGCAACAAGACGCTGAACATCGGAGCTTTGGTCCGTACGGAAGAAAACGATATGGAGTTTGCAATGGTCCAGGTTCCTTCCGTCATCCCGCGTATAGTTGAGCTTCCGCAGGATGAAGAGGGAAAAAGGGCCGTCATCCTTCTGGAGGAGATAATCGAGAGAAATATCGGAGGCCTGTTCCTGTCCTACAACGTGATCTGTGCCCATCCTTTCAGGGTCATGAGAAATGCCGACTTTACCATAGATGAGGATGAGGCTGACGATCTTCTTACCGAGATAGAGAAGAGACTGAAGCAGAGACAGCGCGGAGATGCCATCAGACTTGAGTGTGAATCAGGCATGGACAAAAGACTGCGCCGCATACTGCAGGACGAGCTCGAGGTGGGAGATGCCGATGTATACTACATCAACGGCCCGCTGGATCTGACTTTCCTGATGAAGATGTACGCGATGCCGGGATTTGAGCATCTCAAGGCAAAGAGTTATGAGCCGCAGTTCCCCAAGTACATGGAAAGAGATATCAATATTTTTGATCAGATAAAGGATCATGATATTTTGCTGTGGCATCCGTATGATTCTTTCACGCCTGTGGTGCGCTTCATACAGGAGGCGGCTCAGGACGCGGAGACCCTTGCCATCAAGCAGACACTCTACAGGGTGTCAGGTAACTCACCTATTATCAAGGCACTCGCTACAGCTGCTGAGAATGGTAAGCAGGTAACGGTGCTCGTTGAGCTCAAGGCAAGATTTGATGAGGAGAACAATATCATATGGGCCAAGATGCTTGAGAAAGCAGGCTGCCACGTCATATACGGACTGAAGGGACTGAAGACACATTCCAAGATCACTCTGGTGGTAAGAAGAGAAGAAGACGGGCTTCGCAGATATGTGCATCTCGGGACCGGTAACTATAACGACAGTACGGCAAAGCTTTATACGGATATAGGCTTCCTTACCTGCGCAGAGCCTTACGGCGAGGATGCAACGGCTGTATTTAATATGCTCTCGGGGTATTCAGAGCCTGCAGTCTGGAACAAGCTTTCCATCGCGCCGCTCTGGCTGAAGGACAGGTTCCTGTATCTCATTGGCCGTGAGACGGAAAATGCGCTGAACGGAAGAGAGGCACGCATCATAGCAAAGATCAATTCTCTCTGCGACAGGGATATCATTGAGGCACTGTACAAGGCATCATGTGCAGGAGTGAAGATCGACCTGATCATAAGGGGTATCTGTTCATTAAGACCCGGTATACCCGGGGTATCGGAGAATATCACCGTTCGTTCCATTGTCGGCACTTTCCTGGAGCACGCAAGGATCTTCTGGTTCCTGAATGAAGGCAAGGAAGAAGTGTACTGTGCATCTGCTGACTGGATGCCGAGGAATCTGGAGCGGAGAGTAGAGATACTGTTCCCGCTTGAGACACCGAGGATCGTCGAGAGTCTGAAGAGCATACTGAAGACACAGCTTGAGGACAATACCAAGGCAAGGATCATGAAAAGCGACGGTACATATGAGCGCATCACTCCGGGACGGAACACTCCGGTATGTGCGCAGGAGATATATATGAAGGAGGCCCTTGCTTTTGCCGCTGAGCGTGAGAAGGCCGTGAATGAGAGAGTATTTGTAGCAGAGGAGAAGAAATAATGAGTCCGGAGAAAAACATAAAGGCACTGGTGGATTATGGTATCAAGACCGGGCTGATCGATGAAGGAGAGAGGATCTATACTACCAACCTCATTCTGGATGTGATGGATCTCGATGAATATGATGTGGCAAAGAGTGCCGTGGAGATACGCAGCTACTCCAATACCGGAGAGGAGCTGGAGGAAGTACTGAAGGGACTCATAGATGATGCGGTATCCAGAGGGGTAATAGAGGATGATGCCATATCGAGGGATCTCTTTGATACGAAGCTTATGAACTGCCTCACCCCCAGACCATCTTACGTGAGAAAGAGATTTGAGGAACTGTACGCATCTTCGCCTTTACAGGCGACCGACTGGTACTACAGATTCTCATGCGACACGGACTATATCCGCCGCTACAGGATCAAAAAAGACATGAAGTGGAATACCGCCACTCCGTACGGTGAGCTCGATATCACGATCAATCTTTCAAAGCCGGAGAAGGATCCGAAGGCCATAGCAGCTGCGAAGAACGCACCGCAGTCTGCTTATCCCAAGTGCCAGCTCTGCGCTGAGAACGAGGGCTACAGGGGAAGGATGAACCATCCTGCAAGGGAGAATCACAGGATCATACCCATAGAGCTTTCGGGAGAGGATTTCTTCTTCCAGTATTCACCCTATGTTTACTACAACGAGCACTGCATAGTATTCAATAAGCGGCATGTCCCGATGAAGATAGACAAGGCATGCTTTGAGAAACTCTTTGATTTCATAAGACAGTTCCCGCACTATACAGTTGGTTCCAATGCGGATCTGCCAATAGTGGGCGGCTCCATACTTTCACACGATCACTTCCAGGGCGGAAGGTATGAGTTCCCCATGGCAAGGGCAGAGTACGTGGAGGAGTTCAGGATACCGGGATATGAGGATGTGGAAGCAGGCATCATCAAATGGCCGCTTGCAGTCATAAGGCTTCGCAGCGAAGACTATCACAGGATCATAGCTCTTGCCACACATATCCTTGATGCATGGCGAGGATATACCGATGAGGAGGCATATATCTTTGCTGAGACAGACGGAGAGCCTCATAATACGATCACACCTATAGCACGCAAGAGGGGAGATGTCTACGAGTTTGATCTTGCTCTGAGAAACAACATAACTACTGATGAATGTCCGCTGGGACTGTATCATCCTCACAATGATCTTCATCATATAAAGAAAGAGAACATCGGCCTGATAGAGGTCATGGGACTTGCCATACTACCCGCAAGACTCAAGACTGAGATGGCTCTTTTGAAGGATTACATACTTTCCGGAAAGGACATAGCAGGTGAGGAGGCAATATCGTCTCATGCGGAATGGGCGGTTGACTTTATGAAAAAGTATGGTAACATAAATGAGCAAAATGTCGACGGTATTCTGCGTGACGAGATAGGCCTGGTGTTCTCGCAGGTACTGGAGGACGCGGGAGTATACAAACAGACTCCTGAAGGGCTTGCAGCGTTTAAACGTTTTATTGATACATTATAGAACGTTGATATTTCTGTCTTACAAAGCATAATATGACTGCTGGCATATATATTGACAGCGGTTGAAATAAAGAAACCAAAGTACTTCTATGAAGGGAGAATTTTCATGAAAAAGGTAATGAAGAAGCTTGTAGCGCTTGCTCTTGTGGCTGTACTTCTCGTTACGACCGGCAACTTCGGCGCAACCAGGAAAGAAGCTCAGGCAGCAAACAACATGAGGGGAGTATGGCTCTCATTCATCGATCAGCAGCAGTTCTTAAGAGGCAAGGGCCAGGCTGACTATGATGCAGCATTCAGGTCAATCTGCCAGACAGCTGCTTCAAGAGGACTCAATGCGATATTCGTACATGTAAGAAGCCATAACGATGCGATCTATCCTTCAAAGATCTATCCCTGGAGCTCACAGATGCTCTACGGAGTGGACCCCGGATTTGATCCCCTTGCAGATATGGTAAAGATAGCTCACGAGAACGGACTTCAGATCCACGCCTGGATCAATCCTTACGGTTACAGGAATAAGATGATCTGCGGAGATCCTTCACTTGCTACGAACGACAACATCGTTGCAGGCGTAAATGAGATCCTCAATAACTATGCGGTAGACGGCATCCACTTCGATGACTATTTCCCGCCTATAGGTTCTGCAAATATCAACTCTATGGTATCACGTGTGCATCAGGCATGCGCAGCCAAGGGTAAGGTGTTCGGTATAGCTCCTCAGGGCAATATCCAGAACTGCCTCGCAGCAGGCGCTGATGTCAGAACATGGCTTTCAACACCCGGCTATGTAGACTATATCGCACCTCAGATCTACTGGACAGACAACTACGGCGGAGCAGGCACTAACCCTATGTCCACAACAAGGCTTAATGCATGGAAGGCTCTGAACACTGCAGGTATCCCGATGTATGTCGGTATGGCTCTTTACAGATCAGGATCTCCTTCAACAGCTGATCCCGGATGGACTCTGAACAACAACAACCTTGCAAAGCAGAGCTCATATGCACAGAGCATTGGTTACACAGGATATATCCTGTACAATACTGCTTCAATCATGGCACCTAATGCATTCCAGCAGCAGGAGCTTGCACAGCTGAAGTAATTCGTAATATACGGATCTTGCACCCCGACCGGATCACCACCGGTTGGGGTGTTTTAGACTAAAAAAGAAAGGGTGATGAAATGGACTACAACGAACTGAGCAGACTGGCAGAAGAAGCCAGAAAGAATTCATACTGTGTTTATTCCAACTTTGCCGTAGGCGCAGCTCTGCTCACGAAAGACGGTAAAGTATATACGGGATGCAATATAGAAAATGCCTCATATCCGGCAGGTATCTGTGCAGAACGCACGGCGTTTTGCAAAGCGGTGAGCGAAGGTGAGAGGGAATTTAAAGCCATAGCCATTGCAGGCGGTCCGGCAGGAGAGGCTCCGGATGATGCATATCCCTGTGGAGTATGCAGACAGTTTATGAACGAGTTCGTGGAGGGCGACAGCTTCGAGGTACTTGTAGTCCATAAAGACCTCAGCTGCTCGGTGCATACTCTCGGAGAATTGCTTCCTCATTCCTTCGGTCCGAAGTCCTTGAAAAAATGACGGGTATGTGATATTTTATTAAAACTATCCCCTTTTTTATCCTATGAGACAGAGACGCAAAGAGAAAAAACATTTCACGAGAAAGATCATAGCGATCGTATTCACGGTGCTTGTTTTCGCGATGACGGCAAGCTTTTCAAGTACTGCCACGGCGACCGTTATGGACAGTGATGTCATATTCGTCAATGAGGACGGCAGCAGAGTGGCAGTGGATAAATCCGAGCTCCTCAATACAGAGGAGGCTCTGAAGGATATGTCCAAAGAGAACGTATCTTTGGAAGATGCCGAGCTGGATAAGATAGCAGAGACTTCGAAAAAGGCTGCAGAGGATTTTAAAAGAAGAAACTCATCAGGAAGTTCCGATACTTCCGATATCACTATAGTAGATAAGGACGGCAAGTCTTATACACCTACGTTTGATGATGACTGGGCACTGATGCTAATCAACAAGGATCACCCCATACCCGATGACTATACTTTCGAGCTTGCGACCATCACCGGTTCTGTCAAGGTCGATGTCAGAGCGGCATCCTCACTCGTAGAGATGATCAAGCAGGCCAGATCCGAAGGGATAGGTCTCTATGTTGCTTCCCCGTACAGAGATCTGGAGCGTCAGACCTATGTCTTTAACAGAAAGGTAAAGTCATATACGGATCAGGGTTATTCTGAGGAAGAGGCATATGACCTTGCGGCTGAGACCGTCGCACCTCCCGGCACTTCTGAGCATCAGGTCGGCATGGCAGTGGATCTGATAGCTTCAGGATATAAGGAACTCGATGAGGGATTTGCAAATACGGACGGAGGCAGATGGCTTGCCAAGAACGGGCCTGATTACGGCTGGCTTCTCAGATACCCCAAGGGTAAGGAAGATATCACGGGTATAGAGTTTGAGCCCTGGCATTACAGATATGTAGGAGTGGATGCCGCAAAGGAGATCACAAGGCTCGGCATCACACTGGAGGAATATGACGAGATGATCGGTCTGGTGGATTCGGATGAATAGATACACACTTTTAAAGAAAGACGGAAGAGCAAAAAGAGGGCGTCTGGAAACGGTACATGGTACTGTAGAGACGCCCGTTTTCATGAATGTGGGAACGGTAGGGGCCATAAAGGGCGCGGTATCTACAGAGGATCTCAAGGAGATAGGCTGTCAGATAGAGCTCTCCAACACCTATCACCTGCATGTACGTACCGGAGACGAGACAATAAAGAGGCTCGGTGGATTGCATAAATTCATGGTATGGGACAGGCCCATACTGACGGATTCCGGCGGATTTCAGGTCTTTTCTCTTGCAGGACTTCGCAAGATAAAGGAAGAAGGAGTGACCTTTGCCTCTCATATAGACGGACACAAGATCTTCATGGGACCCGAAGAGAGCATGCAGATACAGTCAAATCTGGGCTCGACGATAGCCATGGCTTTTGACGAGTGTCCCGATGCACGCTCCGACAGGCAGTATGTGGAGGAATCGGTACACCGTACTGAGAGGTGGTTAGTTCGATGCAAGGCTGAGATGGACAGACTCAATGCCCTGCCGGATACGCTGAACAGACAGCAGATGCTTTTTGGCATCAATCAGGGAGCCGTATTTGATGACATTCGTATAGAAAATGCGGATCTGATAGCCAAGATGGATCTGGACGGCTATGCCATAGGAGGTCTCGCCGTAGGTGAGACACATGAGGAGATGTACCATATCCTTGATGTGACCGTACCTCATCTGCCTGAGGACAAGCCGGTGTATCTCATGGGAGTGGGCACTCCCGTAAATATAGTTGAAGCAGTGTACAGGGGAGTGGATTTCTTTGACTGCGTCTATCCTTCGAGGAATGCACGACACGGACAGCTCTATACCCACAGAGGCAAGTTTAATATAAAGAACGCGGCATACACCGAGGATATGCGTCCCATAGAAGAGGGCTGCAACTGCCCGGCCTGTCGTAAATACAGCAGAGCTTATATCAGGCATCTGATCAAAGCGGGAGAGATGCTCGGACTGAGGCTGTGTGTCCTGCATAATCTTTACTTCTACAACCATCTGATGCAGGAGATAAGAGATGCAATAGATGAGGACAGATATGAGAGCTTCAGGTCTGATTTCATAGCAGGATACTCCGACGGAAACGCCTGATCAGAGGCCGTTTTAGTCTACATAAACACAGTTTTTTTACCTGCAAGCTGCAGTTAAAATGCAGGAAATAATGCAAAGAGTCAACATATTATGTTAAGCAAATGTTAAATATGCAGGAATTACAGCAATGTGCTTGTATTTTGCGGAATAATACATTATAGTGTACAGCAGTAAGACAAAGGAGGAATTGAAATGTTTTGTAGCAAATGTGGTGCTCAGGTTGAAGACGGAGTAAAGTTCTGCCCTAACTGTGGTGCGGATCTTTCCCAGAGCACGGAACAGACATATGAAAGAGTGGAAGGAGAGACAGTTAATATGAATGAAACACAGAGCACAAATATGACCGGAGCAGCTAACGATAGGAATATCGTGCTTGCTATCATCCTTACTATCATTACATGCGGCATCTACGGCATTTACTGGATGTATGTACTGAATGAGGATATCAACAAGCTTTCAGATCATCCCGAGGCAACATCCGGCGGTCTTGTAATACTGTTCACAATCATCACCTGCGGTATCTACGGTCTGTACTGGTACTACAAGATGGGTGAGAGAGTAGAGGAGATCAGGGCAAAGAAAGGCCTGCCCAACGGTTCTTCTGCAGTCCTGTTCCTGATACTCGGCATCTTAGGTCTCGGTATCGTGAACTACTGCATCATGCAGAGCAATATCAATCAGGCGGTTGCATAAAGCAGGAAATGCCGGCTGACAAAGCTAAGAAAATAAGGACACTTGCTGTTGCAGCAGGTGTCCTTGTCATATACGGGATCTTTGTGAGGGTAACCGGGATCGCGATCCCCTGTGTCTTTCACCGTATCACGGGACTGCAGTGTCCGGGCTGCGGCTCTACACGTATGCTTAGCGCAATACTCAGACTTGATCTCAAAGGAGCGTATGATGCCAATCCTTTCCTGCTAGTGACATCGCCCTTTCTTGCATTCGAGGTGATATACGAATTCATACTTCCTCATGACAACCTGCGGTTCAAAAGAGTGAACAACGTCCTGCTCATCATTTATTGTGCGGCTCTTATCATTTTCGGCATACTGAGAAACCTGCCTGCACTCAGAGCAATCATACCTTGATAAAATCACTTTGTATGTGTATGATATATAGGCATTTTAATGTGAGCAATCATTAAGGAGGAACACAGACAGTATGGGTATTTTATTGAGCGCAGGCGGCGCGATGGGCGGCAGTACTGGAAGCATGGTCGTTACCGTGGTGTATATAGTTGCGATCATCGCATTTCTTTATTTCATAATGATAAGACCTCAGAAGAAGGAGCAGGGCAGGGTGAAGGATATGCTGTCATCTCTTGAGGTCGGTGATACAGTCTGCACTACCAGCGGTTTCTACGGCATCATCATAGATATCCCCGATGAGTCTACGGTTGTGGTTGAGTTCGGTAACAACAAGAACTGCCGAATTTCCATGAAGAAGGAAGCCATAGCACAGGTGGAAAAGCCTGAAGAGCCTGCAGAAACAGACAGTAAGAAGAAGTAAAAACTCAGAACATGATCAGACCGTCTTATCTGCAGGGAAAGCAAGGCTTACTGCAGATGTTGCGGTCTGAACTTATATTCATTAGGAGATATTATGGATTACAATATAGGCGTGATAAGAGGAGACGGCATAGGACCGGAGATCGTCGGTGAGGCGGTCAAGGTACTCGATGCCGTTTCGTCAAAGTATGGATTCGGACTGAAGTATACCGAGATAGATATGGGCGGCTGCTCCATAGACAAGCACGGGGTACCGCTGACTGATGAAGCGATAGCTGCGGCGAAGGCTTCGGATGCTGTACTCATGGGCTCGATAGGCGGAGATGCGAAGACGTCGCCATGGTATAAGCTGGAACCGTCGAAGAGACCCGAAGCAGGACTTCTCGGTATCAGAAAGGCACTGAATCTTTTTGCAAATCTTAGACCCTCGACTCTTTACAAAGAGCTCAAGGCGGCATGTCCGCTTTCGGAAGCTACGGCTGACAAAGGGTTTGATATTATGATGGTACGCGAGCTCACCGGAGGACTCTATTTCGGAGAAAGATATACCAAGGAGATAGACGGCCTGCAGACTGCAGTCGATACGCTGTCATACAACGAGAGCGAGATCAGAAGGGCAGCAGTGAAGGCTTTTGATATTGCAGGGAAAAGGGATAAGAAGGTCACGCTCGTTGACAAGGCAAATGTGCTGGACTCATCGAGACTCTGGAGGAGTGTGACACAGGAAGTGGCAAAGGACTATCCGGATGTGACTTTCGAGACTATGCTCGTAGATAACTGTGCGATGCAGCTTGTGAAGGATCCTTCGCAGTTTGACGTAGTGCTCACCGAGAACATGTTCGGAGACATACTCTCGGATGAGGCTGCTATGATCACGGGTTCCATAGGTATGCTTCCCAGCGCATCACTCAATGACACGAAGTTCGGACTGTATGAGCCTTCAGGCGGATCGGCTCCCGACATTGCAGGACAGAACATCGCCAATCCTATAGCAACAATACTATCTGCAGCGATGATGCTGCGCTACAGTCTGGATCAGGACAAGGCAGCAGATGCGATCGGGGAGGCGGTAAAGCGTACGCTTGCTGACGGAGTGCGGACACGCGACATCATGTCCGAAGGATGTGAGTGCGTATCCACATCAGGCATGGGAGACGCGATAGTAGAAAGACTCTAGTTTATTATTAAGATACGGCGTCAGGTCTGCTGCGTATTTTTTCGAGCAACCGCCAGCGCACATCTGAGCTAATCGTCACGCGTTACTAACTTCAAAGAAAATGTCGATAAATCTCCATTTTCATTTCAGTAAGTAACAGCGGACGCTGGCGGAACGTCCAGTGGACGTTTCGCGGGTGCGGTTTGATGGGCTATGCACATCAGCACCCCGGGACCCCGGTGCCAGACACGCATGGCGTGTCTATGCGGCACTCAAAATATGCCAAAGGGCATATTTTGCTCCGAAAAAACACATCCGCAGCCCATCCGCCTCACATAGCGTGCATAATATACAGCGTGATGGAATATAGATAATTATATAATGAGAGGAGATATGTAGATGTTAAGTGACAACGTGAAACTGGGAGATGAGCACGCCCCACACAGGAGCCTGTTCAACGCACTGGGCTTTACCGGTGACGAGATGAAGAAGCCCATGATCGGTATCGTAAGCTCATACAACGAGATAGTCCCCGGTCATATGAACATAGACAAGATAGTCGAAGCAGTAAGGCTCGGCGTGGCAGAAGCAGGCGGCATGCCCGTAGTATTTCCGGCTATAGCAGTATGCGACGGAATAGCAATGGGACACATCGGCATGAAATACTCACTCGTGACGCGCGACCTCATAGCAGACTCCACAGAGTGCATGGCAAGAGCCCATCAGTTTGACGCCCTCGTCATGGTACCCAACTGCGACAAGAACGTTCCCGGACTTCTCATGGCAGCAGCGAGGGTAAATGTCCCGACAGTATTCGTATCCGGCGGCCCGATGCTCGCAGGACACGTACACGGCAAGAAGACATCACTTTCCTCAATGTTCGAGGCAGTCGGTGCAAAGAAAGCCGGAAAGATAGACGAAGAAGAGCTCCGCTACTATGACGAGCATACCTGCCCTACCTGCGGCTCATGCTCCGGCATGTACACGGCAAACTCCATGAACTGCCTCACCGAGGCAATAGGCATGGGACTTCGCGGCAACGGTACGATACCGGCTGTATACTCCGCGAGACTTAGACTTGCCAAGATGGCAGGCTACGCCGTGATGGATATGTTAAAGAAGAACATCAGGCCCAGAGACATCATGACAAAGGAAGCCTTCATGAACGCCCTTGCCGTGGATATGGCTCTCGGATGCTCCACCAATACCATGCTGCATCTGCCGGCTATAGCCCATGAAGCAGGCGTGGAGCTTGATATGCAGATAGCAAACGAAGTATCCGACAGGACACCGAACCTCTGCCACCTCGCACCCGCAGGACATACCTATATGGAAGATCTGAACGAAGCAGGCGGCGTCTATGCAGTAATGAACGAGCTGTCAAAGAAAAACCTGCTCAACCTCGACTGCATGACAGTTACGGGACATACGGTGGGAGAGAATATAAAAGACGTAAAGAACAGAGATACCGAAGTGATACGTCCCATAGACGATCCCTTCATGAAGGAAGGCGGCATAGCTGTCCTCAAAGGAAATATTGCACCAGATACCGGAGTGGTGAAGCGCTCCGCAGTGGTGCCTGAGATGATGGTACACGAAGGACCGGCAAGAGTATTTGACTGCGAAGAAGATGCGATCAAGGCAATCTACGGAGGAGAGATCCATCCCGGAGATGTGGTAGTTATAAGATACGAGGGACCCAAAGGCGGACCGGGTATGAGAGAAATGCTCAACCCCACATCAGCCATTGCAGGTATGGGACTCGGAGAGTCGGTTGCTCTTATTACCGACGGCAGATTCTCGGGTGCTTCAAGAGGTGCTTCCATAGGACACGTATCACCTGAGGCAGCAGTGGGCGGCCCCATCGCGCTTATCGAAGAAGGCGACATCATCAAGGTGGATATACCGAACAACGCACTGAACGTGGATGTATCGGATGAGGTCCTGGCTGAGAGAAAGAAGAACTGGAAGCCCAGAGAGCCCAAGGTAAAGGATGGCTATCTTGCACGCTACGAGAAGATGGTAACAAGCGGCAACCGCGGAGCGGTGCTTGAGATCTGAGCGTTATAAATTGGAGGAAGAATAAATGGAATTGACTGGTTCCCAGATAGTAGTAGAGGTTCTTAAAGAAGAGGGGGTGGATACCGTCTTCGGATATCCCGGAGGCACCATCCTGAATATATACGACGAGCTCTATAAGCACAGAGATGAGATACACCATGTGCTGACAAGCCACGAGCAGGGCGCAAGCCACGCAGCTGACGGATATGCAAGAAGCACGGGCAAGGTCGGAGTATGTATGGCAACGTCCGGTCCCGGTGCCACAAACATCGTCACAGGTATAGCAACGGCATATATGGACTCTGTACCTCTGGTGGCCATCACCGCAAATGTCGGCATCAGCCTGCTCGGCAAAGATACCTTCCAGGAGGTTGATATAGTTGGCATCACAATGCCCATCACAAAGCACGGCTTCATAGTAAAGGACGTGACAAAGCTTGCAGATACATTAAGACGGGCTTTCAAAATAGCGCGCTCCGGAAGGCCCGGTCCTGTGGTAGTGGATATCACAAAGAACGCCACGGCCGAGACATGCGAATTCACTTCGAAGAAGCCGGAGATACCCGAGAGGAAGAAGTTCGACCGCTACACCAAAGAAGACCTGAAGGCTGTGGCAAAGATCATAAACAAGAGCAAGAAACCCTTCATCTATGTAGGCGGAGGTGCGGTGATATCAGGTGCTGCAGAAGAAGTGAAGCAGCTGGCAGAAAAGATAGATTCTCCCGTATGTGATTCACTGATGGGCAAGGGAGCAGTATCTGCTGACAATCCCTACTACACCGGCATGATAGGAATGCACGGTACCAAGGCGTCGGATAAGGGAGTCGCAGAGTGCGACATGTTGCTTGCACTTGGAGCGAGGTTCTCAGACAGAGTGGTCGGCAATGCCAAGGCTTTTGCAAGCAAGGCAAAGATAGTCCATATAGATATAGATGATGCCGAGATAAATAAGAACATCCCTACGGATGCGCATATAGTCGGAGATATGAAGGATGTGCTTACAGACCTCCTGCCGCTTCTTGACAAGGCGGATCACAAAGAATGGATGGATCACATCGCAGGATATAAGAAAGACTATCCGCTGACATATCCTCAGGATAAGCTTACATGCCAGTATTTCCTTGAAAGGCTTGATGCCCTCACCGGATCGGATGCCATTGTATCCACGGATGTCGGACAGCATCAGATGTGGACCGCACAGTTCTACAAGTTCAGAAAGCCGAGACAGCTCCTGACTTCCGGAGGACTCGGTACGATGGGCTACGGCCTCGGAGCCTGCATAGGTGCGAAATTCGGCAATCCCGACAGGACCTGTGTGAACATAGCCGGAGACGGATGCTTCCGTATGAACCTGAACGAGCTGATGACAGCTGCAAGGAACAGACTTCCCATCATAGAAGTCGTGATAGACAACAGAGTGCTCGGCATGGTACGTCAGTGGCAGACACTTTTCTATGACAAGAGGTACTCCAATACCGTGCTCGAGGATGAGACTGACTACTGCAAGGTAGCTGAAGCAATGGGCTGCAAGGCTTACAGGATAACGAAGAAGGAAGAGGCAGATGAGGTGATAAAGAAGGCACTTGCATCGGATGTGCCGGTCCTCATCGATGTCGTGATCAACGAAGACGACAAGGTATTCCCGATGGTTGCTCCGGGCGGAGCCATAGCCGATGCCTTCGATGAAGCGGATCTTAATAATAAATGAGTATCCAGGAATTATATGAAGACAATATAAATGAATACCTTGATGTGGTGGGCACGGATATAGCGGAAGATATGTCACGTATGTATTTCCGCGGGATCGCCTGCCATGACGATCTTGATGACACTCTGAAGGCGGCACTTATATGGGAGCTGAAATCAGTCGAAAAGCCGGAGGATACAGAGTCGGAGATCGTCTGTGTCTTTCAGGAGGATTCAGAGGGCCTGATAGCTGCTCTTGAAGAATACAGCAAAAGGATCGGTGATGATAAAGTAGCCAGATCCTTTTTCGAACTTTCCGATATAGACGAAACAAGAGAGATAGTGTTTGCTGACAGCGGCTTTGATATGTCGACGGCAGAGAGCAGGGAGATAAAGATACCTCTTGGTAAACTGAGGACTTTATCGATGCTTAAGGATAAAGTGCCGAAGTATATCAAAAGTCTTTCCGAGATCGATAATGACCAGTTTAATCAGGGCATGATAAGGATCATGTTCAACAAAAACGTAGGTGCTCTGGATGATATGTGTTATCTGTCAAAGGAATGGTATGATCAGGAGACTTCATCCTGCGTTATAACCGATGGCAAGGTCAACGGCTTTTTCCTGGTACACAGATATCCCTCCGGGATACTGGTGCCGGTCCTTTTATATGCAGCCGGACCGTACAGCAAGTATGACCTGCTGTATATGATGAGACATTCCATCAATTCCGCTCTTGCTGCCTATCCTGATGATACCATGGTAAGTATACGCAGAAGAAACGATAAGGTGAGAGCACTTGCAACAAAGCTTTTCCCTGATGAAAAGGGCAGCACCGTCATATCGGGACAACGTATTGAATAAACAGGATCAAAGGAAAACAGATTTATGAACTGGGAACCTCTTTTTATATCTGATGTGATCTTGGATACGATCGCATTGGTGATCATAATAGTACTGGCGATAAATACGATCCATGACATGCATATCACAGAGATCAGGATGTTCTTTGGTATGTGTGTCTCTACCGTGTTCCTTGCTTTATGGGATTCGGCAAAGTATATCTATTTTATGGTGCCGACCCATCAGACCTGGCTGGAAGATGTATATATCACGCTTACCAACCCTCTGACGGCCATAGTGTCTCTTGTCATAGTCGTACAGTGGCTCCTGTTTGTAGAGTATTCCCTTCATCAGAGTAAGGATCTGATCAGGCGCAGATTCACGCGAGTACTGATACCCTTTTTCATATCGACTGCAGTTGA
>JAEEGL012945243.1_pt1 | contig 33035 bp, 31 predicted proteins | sample 9134231 | NCBI WGS metagenome assembly JAEEGL01 (sample SAMN16246548, study PRJNA631951) | gut metagenome | biome: gut microbiome; feature: rumen; material: fiber-attached | host: Bos | place: Iran: Karaj | collected 2018-10
GCTTCCAAGGGTGCGCGCGGAGCGGGACAGAGCGGCGGCGGAGACCGCCCGCGCTTCCGCCGAGACCGCAAGGGAAGCGGCCGTTGCCGAACTGATGGAGGGCGCCGTCCCCGGTATCAAAACGGGGCAGGGCGCGCCGCCCGCGTCGATAACCGAACCCGGCACGGTGTATCTGGACACTGCCGCCGAAGCCCCGTATATGCAGACGGGCAGCGGGTGGCGCCGCATCGCGCTGGACGACGGTTGGGAGACGGTGCGGGATTTCACACTCTCCGAGGCCTGCGCCGCGCTGGAATTCAGCGGAGCGGACTTTTCGTACCGTGCGCTTAGGCTCACCGTTTACAGGAGCCTTGCGGGGGGCTCGATCGCGGGCGTTTATGTGAACGGCGTCAACAATCCTTACGTCAGGGATTCCACCTTTGCGCTGACCGATATACCCGACCCCTCAAAGGCCGCGACCGTGCTCTGCGTTTACGCCGGAGATCCCGAGGGCTTCGTTCATACCGAAAGGTACATGGGCGGCGTTACCGACAGCGCGGGCCTCTCGGCGACAAAAGCGGTGCATACCGGCGTGCTGCCTCTTTCGGGCGACAGCATAACGTCGCTCAAGGTGGCATGCCTGTCCGGCGGGAGCTTCAGAGCGGGCTCCCGAATAACGCTTGAAGGGAGGAAAAGCGCATGAAGATAATGCGAAACGGAGTGCTTTGCGATATGACGCCGGAGGAGGAGCTTTTGACCGAGCCCACCCCCGCCGACCGCATAGCGGAGCTCAAGGCGCTCCTTGCCGCGACCGATTATAAGACGCTCAAGTTTGTGGAGGGCAGGCTTGACCGTGCGGAATTTGAAGAGGCGGCTGCCCAAAGGGAGCTTTGGCGGGCGGAAATAAACCTGCTTGAAGACGGGCAGCAGCCCGATTGACAGGGCCGGGCACAGCCCCGGCCCACGGAATCAGGAAAGGAATGCAGATGAAAACAGCTTTGGATTTTATCAGCTTCGCGCTTTCCCACGCCAAAAGGGAGACCGTCCCCGAGGGGGCGCGCCTGCCCATCGCGATAGAGGAATGCGGCGTGGAGCCATGGGAGTATCTTTACGGCACTACGGGTCATAGGGTCTCAAAGGCCCTTTTAGAGGAAAGATACGAGCATTTTTACAAGAAAAAGGGCTGGACAAGGGAAGCTTATGCCATTGCTACCGAAAACTGGGCGGAGCTTCGCAAAACGGCGACCGACTGCCAGGGCCTGCTTGACAGCTTTTTGAAGACGGACGTTACCGCCAACTACTGCTACAGTGCGTGGTGCACCGAGAAGGGGCCGATAGATGAGATCGCAAGGCCCTACGAGATAGGCGAGGCGGTGTTTTATAAAAACAGCGACGGGCGCATGAGCCACGTCGGGTTTATCTGCGGGTTCTTAAACGGCGAGCCCCTTGCCGTAGAGGCCCGCGGGATACGTTTCGGCGTATGCGTGACGCGCTTTTTCGAACGCCCCTGGACGCACCGGGGGCTCGTTACCGAAAAGCTCTCCTACGACAGGGAGTACCGCGACGAGCCCGTGCTTCTGGAGGTCAAAACGCCCATGATACAGGGCGAAAGCATAGAGCATCTGCAAAGGGCGCTCAACGCGCTGGGCTATTTCTGCGGCGCGCCCGACGGCAGGTGCGGGCTTATAACCATGGGCGGCGTTCGGGCCTTCGCCGCGGCGCACGCTGCGGACAGGGAGGCGGTATGAACAGCTTTTTCAGCGCCGATATGCTTATGACCTATTCGGGCGCCACGCTTGCGGTAACGCTCGTGACCCAGTTCTTAAAGGGCATACGCTGGGTGGACAGGCTGCCCACAAGGGTGGTCAGCTACGTAATAGCCCTTTGCATTATCATCGTGTCCGCGTTTGCTCGCGGGGGCGTGCGCTGGCACGAGATAGTGCTTGCGCTCGTCAACGCCGTGGTGGTGGCGCTTGCCGCAAACGGTGCGTTCGACGCGGTGAAGAAGGGAAAATAAGCTTTACGCGGGTTTGCGCATGGCAAGTATGCTCATAAGCGCTCCCACAAGCACCAGCGCGCAGCCTATCGCCTTCAGGGGGCCCATCGCCTCGCCGAACACCAGCATGGACGTGAGCGAGGCGAACACGGGCTCCAGCGTGTTGAGCGCCGATGCGGGCGTGGAGCCCAAAAGACGGATCCCCAAAAGGAGGAGCCTGAGCCCGGCTATGTACCCGAGCAGGCCGGAGAGGAGCAGTACGCACCACAAAAAAGCGTTGGGCGGCAGGCGGAAGCGCCCCGAGGCAAGCGCTATGGCAAAGCAGATGACGGCGGCGGAGCCGGTTATGTAGAAGTTGGCGACGGAGGTGTCAAGCTCGCGGTAAGCGGAGTGTCTCCCCGCCAGAAAGTACACGGCGTAGGCCGCGCCAGAAAGCAGCGCGAGCGGTATCCCCAGCGCGGGACGCGCGCCCAAAGCGCCGCTGCCCGAGGCCGCAAGCCCCGATATCAGCGCAATGCCCGCAAGCGCGGGTATCAGCGCAAGAAACGCGGCGGGGCGTATCCGCTCGCGGAAAACAAGCGCGGACGCCACCGCCACCATCACGGGGTAGGTGAAGTTCAGCACTATGGTGGTGCCGGCGGGTATGCACAGGTATGCGTAGGATATCAAAAGCATGGTGGCGGTAAAGCCGCCCCCGCCGAAAACCGCCATGTGCAGGGCCTGACGCCCCGTCACGCGAAGGCTTTTGCGGGTGAGCAGACAGACTATCGCCGAAAGCACGCAGGCTATCCCCATGCCCATGCCCACCACCGATTCGTTCGGCATTGCGTGAAGCTCGCCCGCCGTCATGGCTTCCGGCGCGCAGCCCAGTACGCGGGTCTGAAAATCCGCGGGCAGCCCCCCGCGAAGGGCGGTGTTTGACAAGATGGGCGTTATGCCGTAGCACATGGAGGCAAGCACCACGCAGATCACGCCGAGCGTGCGCGGATCCTTTTTACGAGCCATAAACCATACTCCCGTTCAGTTGATGGGGATATGATACAGCAAAACCCGCGGCTAATCAAGCTTTGAAAACGCCATGGAACTGATACTGCATGGGCTGCCCAACCCAAGACAGAAGGAATATTTCCTGTCCCGCACGCGCCACACGGCCTACGGCGGGGCAAGGGGCGGCGGCAAAAGCTGGGCCATGCGCCGCAAGCTCGTGCTGCTTGCCCTGAACTACCGCGGACTTAACATACTGCTGCTGCGCCGCACGCTGCCGGAGCTGCGCGAAAACCACATACTGCCCCTTCAGCGCGAGCTTTACGGCTTTGCAAGGTACAGCGCGACGGAAAGGGTGTTCAATTTTCCGAACGGCTCGCGCATAAAGCTGGGCTACTGCGATACGGCGTCCGACGTCTATCAGTACCAGGGGCAGGAGTACGCGGTGATAGGCATGGAGGAGGCCACCCATTTTACCGAGGATCAGCAGCGGTTCCTCACCACCTGCAACCGTACCTCGGCGCACGGCTTTACCCCGCGCATGTACTACACCTGCAACCCGGGCAACGTGGGCCATGCGTGGGTCAAGCGCCTTTTTATAGACCGCGACTACCGCGAACACGAGGACCCCGCCGACTATACCTTCATACCCGCAAGGATATGGGACAACAAGGCCCTTCTTTCGGCAGACCCCGGTTACGTGCGCCAGCTCATGACGCTGCCCGAGGACCTGAGACGTGCCCATCTCGAGGGCGATTGGGACGTGCACGCCGGGCAGTATTTCCGCGAATTCTCCCGCGGGAGGCACGTTGTCGCCCCGTACGCCATACCCGCGGGCCGCAAGCGGTTCCGCTCGATGGACTGGGGCTATAACGACCCCTGCTGCGTGCTTTGGCACGCGGTGGATTCCGAGGGACGGGTCACGACCTACCGCGAGCTTTACGTTCGCGGCATGCGCGCCGAGGAGGTGGCAAAGCGCGTTGCGGAGCTTTCGTACGGCGAGGACATAGCCTATACCGCCGCCTCGCCCGACCTGTGGCAGAAGCGCGGGCAGACGCTGAGGACCGCGGGCGGTTTCGAGGGCGAATGCCTTGCCGAGGTGTTTCAGAAATGCGGCGTGCCGGTGACCCCCGCGGACAACGGCAGAGTCGCGGGCTGGCAGGTCGTCCGAAGCTACCTTGCGCCCAACGACGACGGAGCGCCGCGCTGGCAGTGCTTTTCGGACTGCGTGAACCTGATACGCGAGCTGCCCGCCCTGCAGTACGACCCGCACGACCGCGAGGACGCGGCGGACGGCTCGGATCACGCGCCGGAGGCTCTGCGCTACGGGCTTATGACCCGCCCGCGCGGGCTTGCCGCAAAGCAGGTCAGGCGGCGCTCCGCGTTCGATCCGCTGGACATGGGGCAAAAGCCCCGCTCCGGCTATATGACGACGTAAAAAGAAAGGAAACAGCATGAAAACCGATATCAAATCCAGTGCGGAAGCCGCCTCCTGCTACGAGCTCTTCCGCGAGTTTTACGAGGCCTATGCGGGCGAACGCGCAAGGCTCGACAGGTGCGAGCGCATCTATCGCGGCGACCATTGGTACGACGTGCCGGTGACCGACCCCAACGAGCCGCGCCCGGTGACGCCCGTGATACACAGCGCGATCGAGAACGTGCGCGCCGACCTCGAGGACTACGTTCCCGAGGCGATCGTTACCGCGGACAGCACCGAGTACGCCGAGCTTGCCGAAACGCTCACCCGCGTCATCCGCGAGAACCACCTTAACTGCTCTTACGACGAGGAGTACAGAAAGCTCACGCACGACCTGCTGGTATGCGGCTGCTGCGTGCAGGAGGCGGGCTACGATCCCGACGCGCTTTCCGGCATGGGCGCGGCGTACCTGCGCCACGTCGATATAAGCACGGTGCTTTTCGACCCGCTCACGTCCGATATGCAGGAGGGCAGGGCGGTGTTCAAATTTACCCGCCGCACGCGCGAGTGGTTCCGCGAGCATTACCCCGACGAGGCGGACGGGCTTTCCGACGACGCGCCGTATCTTGACACGGCGGGCGACGGGGTGCTGACTCCCAGAATCGACAGGAGCATACTCATGATCGAGTGCTGGCAGCGCGAATACGACGCAAAGGCCAATAAATACCGCGTGCACATGCGCCTGCTTGCCGGCGGCAAAATACTGGAGGACAGCCGCCGCGGCTACCCCGAGGGCATCTACCGCCACGGCAAATACCCGTTCGTCGTGACCTGCCTGTTCCCCAGAAAGGGCTCCTGCCTTGGCTACGGCTTCGTCGATATGTACGAGACCGCCCAGCGCTATTCCGACAAGCTCGATCAGACGGTCATGAAAAACGCCCTCCTGTCCTCGCACAACAAGCTGCTCGTTTCGTCGGCCTCGGGCTTTGACGCGGACGATCTGAGGGATTGGTCGAAGGAGGTGCATGTGGGCGACAACCTGAATGGCGTGACGTGGTTTGCGACCGCGCCCCTGCCCGCGTACATGATAAACTACATAGCCGATATGCGCGACGGCATAAAGGAGGAGTCCGGCTCCAACGAGTGGTCGCGCGGCATGACCAACTACGGAGTCACCAGCGGCACGGCCATCGCCGCCCTGCAGGAAAAATCCTCCAAAAGGGCGCGCATGGCGGCAAAAAGCCTGCATTCGGCGTTCCGCCGCGCGGTGGAGCTGGAGCTTGAGCTCGAACGCGAATTCGCGCTCGGCCTCCGCTGCATAAAAACGTTTATCGACAGGGCCGATCCCGAGGGCGCCGCGCGTGCGGAGAGCAAGGCGAGGGAGCTGATGAACGAGGATTCGGGCCCCGTGTCCGTGCGCGTTACCGTAAAGGTGCAGAGGGAGTCGGGCTTCTCCGCGATAGCCCACAACGACACCGTGTTCCGCCTGGTCGAAACGGGCATGATAACTCCCGCCGTTGGCCTGGAGCTTATCGTGTTCGAGGGAAGGGAGCAGGCAAAGAGCCTTATGGAAAAGGCCTCCGCCGCAGTCTGACATGGCCTTTCGCGCCCTGCGCCCAAGCGGCTTTATCTGCCCGGCATGGGGCGATACCCCCGCGCCGGGCGTTGTTTTGCCCTTTGCATGCCCGCTTCAAAAAATATATTTTCAAAAATGGCTTTGTTTTTGATTTCGGCGTACATATATAAGTGAGAGGCTATTACCGAATTTTTATTTTATGAGGGATCTGATATGAAAAGGACAGTGTTTTTTTTGATCTGCATGATGCTTATGACGCTCGCCGTGCCCTGCGCGGCGGACGGGGCCGGCTCCGCCGTACCGGGGGACGCGGCGGCTTACGCCCTTGAAGCCGTGCCCGGGATCAGGGCGCTTCTAAAGCGCGGCGAGGGAGTCGAGCTGGACAGGCTTGACTTGACCGAGGCCGAGATCGACTCGCTTGAGCTTGGCGCGGCTTATCCCGTGCGTCACCTGCGTTACGTGACCGACAGCGCGTACGACGTGCTGCTCCCCGTGGACACGTGGCTTTTCTTCCTTGATCTGGGGGACAAGCCCTGCGTGTGCTTTACCGTGATGCGCGGCGAGGACGGCGTTCTGCGCAGCAGCATACCTCGCCGTGCGGAGGACGCTGCGCTTGCGATAGAGGTCATGGAGCGCCTCGGCAAAAAGGAGCGCGTCGCGGAGGCGCCGCTCATTTTCGATACAGCGTCGGGGTTTTTGCTGGTGCAGTCCTTTAACGGGGACGAGCGGGTGATAACCGTGCCGGGCGGCGTGGTAGGGTTCGACAGGTCCTACGGCAGGGTGAAGAGCATAAAGCAGCTCCCCACCTATAAGGAGCTTGCGGACAAGCTGCGTGAAAGCGCAGTAATACTGGACGGCGACTTCGACGCGCTCAATTTCATTGCCCGGAACGACCCGTGGCTTGCTCCCAAGGTCGGCCCGTCCGTGTGGCCGGTCGTGGCGGCGGGCGCGGGTATTGCGCTGATCATTTGCGCGGCAGCCATTGTGCTGAATAAGCGTAACCGTATGGGCGCCTGACGCGGCAGCGTGCGAAGGCTTTCCGACGCATATAATGCACTGAATGCCCGATGCTGCGATACAGCGGCGTTTACTCCCCGCAGGGTCAAACGCGTTGATGGAGCTTAAGGCGACGCTTCATTCGCCCTCCGATACATGGAAGGTCGCCGCGCTCTGCGCCGCCGGCGCGGTCGTCATCGCGGTCGTCGCGGTTATTCTGATGAAGAGAAAGAGGACGGCATAAGCCGCGGGGCGCAAACAGACGCAAAGCATACCGTACCCGTGGTTTTTACGGCAAAAGCATCCGCCGCGGAGTTCACTCCGCGGCGGATGCTTTTTGGCTTTACATAGGGAGCAGCCCTTCAAGCCCGGCGGCTTCGGCTGTGCGCCTCAGGCCCTCCTCTATTTTTTCACGCGGGAAGCCGTGCGCTTCCAAAAAGGCGTCGCTCTTTTCGTTGAGGTGGGAGTAAAACACCGGCGCCGCGTCAATAAACCCGGGCTCGCCGGATCCCAGCATGCGCATGAGCAGCGCCTCCGCTCCGGCGATATCCCCGCCGTCTGCCATGGACAAAAGGTCGAAAGCGATCTGCTTTACTGCGCCGTCCTCAAGCAGCTCAACGGCGGGAACGCTCGTGTCTATCCCCAGGAGCATCCGCGCCAGCATACGCGCCATGTCGCGGATCAGCCTTTTTATGTAGTCGCGCTCGTATATCAAATCAATACACCTGGCGGAAGTCCTCCGGCCCGTGCTTGCACAGCGGGCAGGTATAGTCGGCGGGCAGCGTATCGCCCTCGTACTCAAAGCCGCAGATATCGCACACCCACTTGTGGCCCGTGGGCTTTGCGGCGGGCTCCACGCGGTCGAAATCCTCCGGCCCGTGCTTGCAGATGGGGCATTCGTAGCCCTCGGGCAGCGTATCGCCCTCGTACTTGAACCCGCAGATGCGGCACACCCAGCCGCCGGTTTCCTCGGCGGGAGCGGGCTTTTTGGGCTTTATGTGCGCAAAGTAGTAGGCGTAGGTAACGGAGGGCTCGTTCGAAAGCACGGCGGCCTCGTCGACGTCGGCGGTGAAGAGCGTGTGCGTGCCGTTGTCGGCGGCGGCAACGACGTGCGCCGCAAAGTAGGCGTTGGTGTTGGCGGTGATGTACGGCACTCCGTTGGAGGCGATATCAAAATCGGCGAAGCTCTGGAACTTATGCACGTCGCGCCCGGAGGCAAAGCCGAAATGCTCGAATACGCTCATCGGCACGGATTCGGTCAGCACTGATACGTTGAATACGCCCGTCTTCAATATCATATCGTGGGTGAGGTTCGCCTTGTTGACCGCCACCGTAATGCGGTGGGGCTTGTCGGTCAGCATCTGGGCGGTGTTTATAATGCAGCCGTTCAGCTTGTCGCCGTCGCGCGCGGTCAGCACGAACAGGCCGTAGCTCAGCCTGTTGAACGCGGCGGCCTCTATATTGCCGGGGGCTTCGGCGGCGCGGCCCGACGCCGTGGGTCGCGCGAACGAGGAGGCGATCTCGTCCGCCAAAAGCAGCAGCTCCCCGCGCTGGTCGGGCTTTACGGCGGATTTCAGCGACACCGTGCGGTCGATGAAGGTCATGTTTTTGCAGCCCTCGAGCAGCCCGCGCATGAGCTTGCCGCTGGTGGCGGCCCAGGAGCCGTTTTCGATAAAGGCCGCGGTGCGGTTCTGGATATTGTGCGCGGCAAGGTCGTGCAGCAGCTCCTCCATGCGTACGAATATCCCCGCGTTGTACGTGGTGGAGGCAAAAACAAGGTGGCTGCAGCGGAACGCGGCGGCAATGACGTAGTCCGCGCTCGTCATGGAAACGTCGTACATATAGGTCTTGACGCCCCTCTCGCGCAGGGCGCAGGAGAGTATCTCGGCGGCGTTCGCGGTGTTGCCGTAAACGGAGGCGTAGGCGATCGCCACCGCCTGCTCCTCGGGAGCGTAGGAGGCCCACTTTACGTATTTGTCGAGTATGTCGCCCATGCCCGTGCGCCACACGTAGCCGTGCAGGGGGAGTATCATGTTTATTTTAAGGCCGGACGCCTTTTTCAAAAGGGCGCTCACCTGCGGGCCGTACTTGCCAACTATGTTGCAGTAATATCGGCGGGCCTCGTCAAGGCAGTCGCGCATAAAGTCCACCTCGTCGGCAAACAGCGCGCCGTCTATCGCGCCGAACGTGCCGAACGCATCCGCAGAAAACAGCAGGCCGCCCGTCTGCTCATAGCTTACCATGACCTCGGGCCAATGCACCATCGGCGCCATCACAAAGGCAAGGCTCCGCCTGCCAAGCTCAAGCGCGTCGCCCTCCTTCACGACCATCACGCGGCTGTCGGCGTCAAAGTCGAAGTACTGCTTTATCATGGTCAAAAGCTTTGCATTGCAGACTATCGTCGTCTCCGGGTGGCGCAGCACAAGCTCTGCCAGCGTCGCGCTGTGGTCGGGCTCCATGTGCTGTATCACGGCGTAGTCCAACGGGCGCCCGTCAAGCTCATGCTCCAGGTTCTCAAAGAAAACGGACGCCACCGATTTGTCGACGGTGTCCATTAGAGCGGTCTTCTCGTCCTTGATAAGGTAGGAATTGTACGAAACTCCGGTGGGACATTTATAAACGCCCTCGAACACCGAGAGCCTGCGGTCGTTCCCGCCGATCCACACTATATCGTCAGTTACGTTCCTCGTGCAGTACATAGCATACCTCCTTAAAGTATTTGAAACAGTATATCATGCCGTGCCTTCTTTGGCAAGGCGAAGAAAAGAAAAAACGGGTTTGACTTGACCCACGCAAAATGGTATAATATTTTATCTTCTATAAGGAGTGATGGCATATATGGTCGACAGTACTACTTTCTCTGTAAACGACTCCAATCTCACAATGCGCATACAGCAGGCGGAGATGTACTTAAAGGAGTTCGAGGCGGAGGTCAAGCGCGCGCAGGGCGCCACGGGCATGTTCCGGTCAAAGGAGGATGCGCTTTCCCGCATCATGATCCTGAACGAGTTCGCACCGGACGATCCCAGGGTTAAGGCGCTCTTCAAAAGGGCGAAGGACTGCGTTATGGGCTCCACCGGCAACTATACCACCATAACCGACGATATGACGATCTACCTCGTGAATGAGGAGAATATGCGCAAGCTCTATGCCGAAAAGAGCGCCGCCGCGTGGGAGAAGTTCTGCGCCGAGCATGAGAGCGAGCTCATCGAAAAGCCCTTCCCCGCTCCGGACGTCGCTTCGGAGGATCCCGAGGACCGCGCGGGCAAATACATAATACTCGACGACGTAAGATATCCCATGAATCAGTTCATGGGCGTCACGGGCGAATACATTTTCACCGGCAAGCGCTCCACGGGAATGTACTTTATAAAGATAGATACGAGGAAGTGGCTCGGGCCGTATGAGGCCGTCAAGCGCTACCGCCGCCTTGTAGACGCCACCATGGCGGAGGTCGACGCGTGGACCATTATAGGCAGGATAACCGACGTTACCATGGAGCAGCCCGAAGCGGGCGAGGATAAGATCGGCTCGATGGTATTTGCCGAGGTCGTAGAGCCCGTCGCGCTCTACGTGCCGGGTCACGTTATCGCCTTCTATTCCGCCGAAAGCGAGAGCAGCGGCTATTTCGTGGATGAGGACGAGGTCCCCGCCATCAAGGAGAGCTGGTACACCGTAAAGTCCGTGCCCGAGGACGTCACCCCCGAAAGGCTCGTCGAGATATTCCGTCAGGCCATCAAGGAAAAGAATTACGAGCTCTACGTCGACTGCATACAGCCCGAAAGGCGCAAGACCCCGATCCAGGAATCCCAGCTCCTCTATCATTGGGACCTGCATCAGGAGCGCTTCCACGGCGAGTATGTGCATGCGGAGGTCAACCCCGACGCCACAAAGATAACCGTCGTAAAGGGCTATGACGATAATAACGGGCTCGATTCCTACTTCCTCTCCAAGGAGGAGCAGCAGAAGATCGCCGAAAGATTCGGCGAAAAGGTCGAGTACGCCTCGGTCGAGACGGTATCTTTCGACAAGAACGGCAAGCAGCTTGGCAGCCCCGTAAGAAGGAACGTCATAAGGACCAACGGCGGCCGTTGGTACGTTCGCGATTACGAGATCAGGTTCTGATCGAAACGACCTGAAGAAAGGATCATATCATGGAAGATAATAACGGGATCAATTTAAACGGAGAGCAGTTCAGCAGCGAGCAGGACGACGGTACCTTTACCGGCCTCTCGGCCGAGGTCCTTAAGGGCATGCTCGCCGAATACCGCGAACGTATGGGCAATGCGACCAGTGCGTTTTATAGGCTCTTGAACGGCGAGACCTTTAAAAGCGAGATATGGGAGGCGACCTATAATTTTGCCATTCAGTGGCTCGGCAGGGGCGGCTGGCTCAACAGCTTCGTTATCGACAACAAGAAGTTCTATTCGGAAAACCCCAAGAGCTACAACAGGTTTTCGCCCGCCGAGAAGCAGAAGTACAGCGATTCAAAGGATTATTACCTCTTTATGGCGGACCTCGTTCCCTTCACGAACGACGCCGCAGCCATAATCGTGAAGAGCAATTACAACCTTTCCAGCAAGCTGATCGTTGCGCACAACGGGCTCCTCAGCGAAAGGTTTAACCAAACCATGTACAGGAAGATCGACGTCGATATGGCGGCGCTTCAGGAGCAGCTCGGGCAATCGTTCGACCGGATAAAGGACAGCCGCGCAGATCACGTGCTCGACCAAAGGGATGATCTCGGGCCCGAAAAATTCAAGCGGTACATGAAGGAAGCAAGGACTTACGATTACCATGAAAACATCGGTCAAAGCCCTTTCTACGGCAATCTGATTTACAAAGACGGCAAGATCTATCTTAAACACGGCATCGTGAACATGATGGGCATACTGGATAAATACACCGCCGAGATCGCCGAGACCGCGAAATTCGAGAACGGGATCAAGGAGGCCGTCGCGGAGACGGCAAGCCTGAACGAAAGGATCACTAAGGCGATGAACAAGTGCACCGTTGAGGGAGGCCAGGAAACCTACCAGGCCCTCCTCACCATGATGGCCATGTTCCAAGAACTTGCTGAAAAGGGCGAAAATTATTATTCCAAATTCAAGGAAGGCAATCCCGAAGCGCCCTTCTGCTATATGAAGGCCGTTCCCGGCATTTCCGGCAATTGGAAGTATATGACTCCCAAAACGACCGACCCATGGTCGGGCGGCACCAAGTATAAGGAGGACTACACTTCTGCGAAGGAAGCCCTGAACAAGCAGCTTGAAGAATACGCGAAATGGAAGATCGACTGACGGACCGCGCCGCATGAAGGCGCATCACTTTTGAGACGTCGGCTTTCGGGCGGCAAAACGATCCCAGACAGCAACAGATCCGGGGACGGAACGATCCTCGGATCTGTTTTCGTTTTGAAGGCCGTAAGCCGCGAAGCGTCTCAGAAGCTGCCTTTTGAGACCGTTATCCTCGGGTGCATGCGCCCAAGGGGCCGACGCGGTTTTTTACTTTATTTCCCCAGCACGTACGTCACGTCCTTGTCCACCACTGTGACGGCGCCGTTCTTGTAGGCAAGCTCCTGCGTGCCGTCGTCGTCGGTCAGGTACAGGGTGCCGCCCTTAAGCTCCCATGTGCACTCGGCGGCGTCCTCGCCGAATATCTGTATGGTGGCCTTGCCCTCCTTCTCAAGCGTCAGCGTCATGAACTCGTTAAGCTTATCCTCCGGAAGCCCGAGGAACGAGAGCAGGTCGGCAAGCGACAGGCCCTCCTCGTCGGCCTCCGCCTTGAAGTACTCGGCAGGAGTCTGGCCGTTAATGGACTGCAGGGTGTAGCGGCCGGTGGGGTCGGGCGCGGCGCAGGCGGCAAATGCGGAAGCTGCAAGCACCAGTATGAGCGCGAAAGCGGCAAGCTTTTTCATGGTATCCCTCCGAAAAAAGTATTTACGATCGTGCCGTATGATATATTATATCGCGTGACGGCGCGTATTGCAAGGCTTTTTCGGAGAAACGGAGCGCAAATAATGCCGCGCCTTAAGCAGCGCAGGCTGCAGGGATATCACCCCGAATAACGGTTTGCGCCCGCGCGGGCAGGTGTGCGTATGCAGCTTCCCGCGCATTTTTCATGATCGGCAGCGCTTCCCCGTACGCCCGACATACCGTGACGCATTGGCGCGGATGAAAAACAGGGCATAATTTTCTTTTTTTGAAAAAACAGTTGACATGTAAAAAAAGCGTGATATACTAAAAATGCAGCGGGGGATCATCCCCGATCATGCTTCGGTACGGCATGGCGGTCTGCCTCTCTCTTTATGGGTTTCGTAAAACAAATCGACTTCGGCGCCCGGCGCCGGGAAAGGATCGAATATGAAAAAAGCTTTGGTTTTGACGGCAGTTGTTATCCTGCTTGCGGCCTTTGCCGCATGCTCCGCTCCCATCAAGAACGAAGCGGCCCCCAAAAACGGCGCCGCTGCGAAGGGAGCCGACGTTTTGAATGAAGGCCGCATTGAAGAGACCGCTCTGGGCGGCGAAGCGGTCACGGCAATGACCGGCATGGCCCGAAATATGTTCATCGGGGATCTGAGCATAACGCTCGATCTTCCGGGCTGGGAGGCCGAGCTTACCTCCGACAAGGGCCTTATATGGAAGGTCTCGGTGGAGCTTCACCTGGAGAAGACCGTCAGGTGCGCCCTTGGCGAAAAGCCCCAAGAGTTCACCGTTTCCGACCCGGAGGGCGATTTTTCCAATCTTTCGGAGGGCGACTTTTTCGGCCATCTCAAGGACGATAACGTCACGGTCAGCATCGTGTTCCGCAGGGAAGGCAAGATCTGCGGCTATGCGGTCGTCGCCGCGTGGGGCAGGTACGGCTATACGCTTTACAATGCCCGCGTCATAAAGGCCGTGGAGCTTACCGCGCTTGACGGTTCCGAGATAACCGAGGAGCAGGTCTCATCCCTTATCGCCGAAACCGTTTCGGAGAAGATTCTGGGCGCGGGCCTGTTTTCGACGGATCTCTTTGTTCCGCCTGCCGAGCCCGTGGGCGAACAGCCGGAGGACGGCGATTGACAGGCGTTCAAGCTTGAAGCGCATCACCCGGCGCGGGGCTCAAAGCCCTGCGCCTTTTTCTTTTCCCCGTTGATTCGCGCCGCGTAATGTGGTACATTATTCCATATAAAGCGAAAAGGAGCAGCCGTGGATATCACCCTTAAAAACCGTATGCGCCCGCGCGGACGGGTGGAGCTCCCCCCGTCCAAAAGCGAGGCGATCCGCGCGGCGCTGCTTTACGGGCTGGCCGGCGCCGACCCCGAAAAGGCGGTCGAGGGCTTCAGCGCGCCCCTCTGCCGCGACGCCGCGGCCGCGATAGAAGCGGCAAGGCATTTTGAGTGCGCCGACTGCGGCGAAAGCGCGGCGCTCCTGCGCATGATGATACCCATACAGGCGGTGCTTTTCGGACGGGTGAGCGTATGCGCCGAAGAGACGCTCATAGGGCGCGGGCTTTGGGAGCTTGAGGAATGTCTCGGCATATCGCTTGCCGCGCACGGCGGGCGGATAGAAGCCGAGGCCGATATCCGCTTAAAAAGCGTGTTCACAATAGACTGCTCAAGGTCAAGCCAGTTTCTTTCGGGGCTGCTCATAGCCCTGCCGCTGATGGACCGCGAGTGCGAAATAATCATAAAAAACGGGCTCGTTTCACGGCCCTACGCCGAGATGACGCTCGATTTCGTCAGGCTGTTCGGAGGCCGCGTCAGCCGCACGGAGCGCGGCTTTATTACCCGGCCCTCGGCCTATGCCGCGCCGGAGCGCACGCCCGTCACGGGGGACGCCTCATACGCCGCCGTGTTCGAGGCGATGGACCTTTTGGGAGCCGAGGTCGAGGTCCTCGGCAAGTCCGCCGCCTCGCGCCAGCCGGACGCGGGCTTTCTGAGCCTTGCGGGGCTTGACGAATGTGATATCACCGATTGTCCGGATCTTGCTCCTCTGCTTGCGGCGGCGGCCTGCGCCGGGACGGGCGCGGCTGTCATCCGCGGCACGGCGCGGCTCAAAACAAAGGAATCGGACAGGGAATCCGGCACGGCGGAGCTTATCCGCGCGCTCGGCGGCAGCGCCGAGGCGGGCGACGGGCGCATCACGGTGTACGGCACGGGCGCGCTTTCGGGCGGCGCCGTCGATCCGTTGGGCGACCACAGGCTTTGCTTTGCGGCGGCGGTCATGTCGCTTATCTGCCGCGGGCCGGTATGCATAAAAAACGCGGAATGCGTTGCAAAATCCGCGCCGGGTTTCTGGGACGAACTCGCGCGGCTCACCGAATAAAGAGGAAAGGAAAGCTGCATGAACACCGTAGGAACACGCATAAAGCTCACTCTTACGGGCGCGTCGCACGCGCCCTCCGTTGGGTTCATACTCTGCGGTCTGCCAAAGGGCCTGCCCGTCGATCTTGACTGCGTCATGACCGACCTTGCAAGGCGCAGCGCCAAGAATCACTCCTATGCCACCAAAAGGCGCGAAGCGGACGATTTCGTGATAGCCTCCGGCATAATGGGCGGGGTCGCGGACGGCGGGCCGATACGGGTAAACTTTCCCAACCGCGAGCACGACAGGACGGAGTACCGCCCGATCGCCCGGCCCTCGCACGCCGATTACGCCGCGTTCGTCAAGTCCCGCGGGCGCGAGGATATCTCCGGCGGCGGCAAATACTCCGGGCGCATGACCCTGCCGCTCACCTTCGCGGGGAGCCTCTGCAGGGGGTTCCTCAGGGAAAGGGGCGTCGAGGTGTTCGGTCACGTCGCCGCGATAGGCTCCGTCTGCGACGCGCCGTTCGATCCGCTTATGACGGAAAAGCCGGAGCTCGACACGTTCTTCCCGCTGGTCGATCCGTCAAAGAGGCCAGAAATGGAGGCCGCGCTCCTCGAGGCGCACGCCGCGGGCGACACGCTCTCGTGCGGGGCGGAGACGGCCGTGCTCGGCCTGCCCGTGGGGTTCGGGGAACCGCTCTTTGACGGGCTTGAGGGTACGCTTGCAAAATACCTGTTTATGATACCCGGCCTCAGGGCGCTTGAATTCGGCGAGATCGCGGAGCGCGGCAGCCTAATGAACGACTGCTTCACCGAGGGCGGACGCACGGTAACCAACCGTTCACGCGGAATTAACGGCGGCATGGCAAACGGTATGCCCGTTATGTTCAAGGCGCGCTTCCGCCCGGTGCCGTCGATAAAGCTTCCCCAGACGGGGTACGATCTTTTGGAAAACAGGCCGACGCCGCTTGAAATACGCGGGCGGCACGACGTTTGCATAATGCCGCGCGGGCTTGCCGCGGTGGAGGCCGCCGCGTGCCTTGCGCTGACCGACCTGTGGCTGATGGGAGAGGCGAATGAAAACGGTTGAAGAACTGCGCATGGAGCTTGACGGGATAGACTCGGAGCTCATGCGGCTTTTTGAAAAGCGAATGGAGCTTGCGGATGAGATAGGCGCGGCAAAGCGCGCGGGCGGCATGCCCATATTCGACCCGGAGCGCGAGGAGCAGGTGGTCTCGACCCGCACCGCTATGCTGAGCGGGGACGTGCGCAGCGGCGGCGAAAAGCTGATGCGCCTCCTGATCGAAGAATCAAAGCGCGTGCAGAGGCGGGGCATGAACCTATACCTTATCGGCATGCCCGACTGCGGCAAAACGCGCATGGGCAAACGCCTGAGCGTGCGGCTGTCTATGCCGCTTGCCGACACCGACAGGATGATCGTCGAAAAGACGGGCATGAGCATTGAAACGATATTCGCCCGCTTCGGCGAGGAGGGCTTCCGTCAGACGGAAGCCGCCGCGCTGCGCGCCGTCGCCGCGCACGGGGGGCTGATCGTGGCAACGGGCGGAGGCCTGCCGCTGTGGGGCGACAATCCGAGGATATTGAAAAACTCCGGCGTCACGGTGTTTTTGGACAGGAGCCTTGATAAGCTGCGCGGGCAAAGCACCCGCGGGCGCCCGCTTTTGGCCGCCCCCACAAGGGAGGAGACGGACAAAAAAATAGAGCGCCTGTATCACGAGCGGCATGAAAAGTACCTTGCCTGCGCCGACATGACCCTCGATCCCGACTCCGGCTGCGCCGCCGAGCGCATCGCGGAGGCGTATAATAAGCTTACTAACCACGGGGACAGTCCCCGTGGTTAGTAATTCATCAAATGCGCATTTATCCGGCGTTTGCCGAAAGCTCCTTATAAGCTTCCTCGTACGCCATTTCACCTGCCTCCTGCCATGAATGCCCCGCCGCCTTAAGCTTTTCCGCAAGCGGCTTCAGGGTGTAAATGTACAGCCCGTCGCCCGTCTCGCGGTCAAAGCCCACTATCGCAAGGCGTCCTCCGCCGCGGCGCAGGGTCAGCACTATATCCTCGCCGACTCCTTCCATCGGCCCCGCGGTTATATGGGTCTTGACGGCTATCCACGCGGTAAAGGTCCCGTCGGCGTTTTCCGCCGTCCGTGTGACCATAGCCGAGCCACGCTCGACCGTATCGAGCGGGGCACGCGCCCCGAGCGTTGCCGCGTCCGCCTGAAGCAAGGCGTCCTTTAAGAACAGATCTGTCCGCTCGTTATGCTCCATAATGTCCGAAAAATCGCCGGGCTCACCGGTCTTTCGGGCAAGCCAGTAGCGGTACATCAGCTCCGCCGCCGCGTCCTCCGCGGTGATGATGGCGGGGGTAATATCCGCTTCGGCGCTTTCAAGCTCCGCGCGGAGCAGGCGGTAAAGCGGCTCCTTCTCCGCGGCCGGGGCGGAAACGCCGTCAAGCTCGGCTATTATCCTGCCGTAGTACGCCTCCCTCTCCCGCGCGCCGCCGAAAGACAGGTTGACGGCTTCAAGCTCCAGACAGCGGTCGGCAAAGGGTATCAGATCAAAGCACGCCCCGGCTTCGGGCACGGGCCGGAACGCCTCCTCATACCTCAGTGCGAACTCGCGGCAGGCTTCGGACTGCATCTCCATGGATTCGATATGCATTCCTTCCGCGTTCTCCCAAACGCGCACAAGGCATTCCTCGGTATGTGAGGCGTTCCCGTCCCTTGAAAGAACGTTCAGCGTCACGCGGCCCGTATAGCGGAAGGCCTTTCGCTCGGCGGAAAGCTCCGCTGTTTCTATCCCGCACGCGTCCGCGCTTTCGGGCAGAGCGTCGCCGAATTCAAGCATGTGTTCGGTGTACGCCGCGGCTATGTAGCTTTCACGCGTGTGCATTGCGCCGTCCTTAAAGAGGCTTTCTGCCGAGGCGTAATCGCGGAAGGCGAACGCGCGGAAAACCTCCGTTACAAGCGCCCCTATCCTTTCGCAGTCTGCCTCGCCCGCCGCCTTGGCGGGGGAGAGCGCATAGACTATCCCCTCTGCCACGGGCACCTCCGCCGCAAGGGCGGGGCGGGCGGCAAATACCACCGCGGGAATCATGACCAGCGCGGCCAGCACCGCCGCCGCGGCCGAGAGCACACGCAGGGCAGCGCTCCGCTTGGGGGCGCGCTCCCTGCCCGAAGCTTTGAGCTTTGAAACTGTATCCGCCACCATCCGCTCATACCCGTCCGAAACGGGCGGAACGAAGGCGTTCGCGCCTTCCTTTAGGGTTTCATCCGAAAAAATCATTGTCATTCTCCTTCTTCAAGCTGTTTTTTGATAAGTTCCCTCGCGCGGTGGAGCCTGCTCATCACCGTCCCGCGCGGGATGCGGGCGATCGCGGCGATCTCTTCCGTCGAATAGCCCAGCTTGTAGTAAAGCACGACCGCCTCCCGAAGCTCGCGGGGCAGGGAAGCAACGGCGTTTTCGGCGTCAAGCCGCTCCTCATCCCCGCCGTTCGCGCCGGGGATATCCTCGGGCAGTGCGGCAAAGCGCTTCTTCTGCCGAAGCAGCTGCAGGGCCTCGGTGCGAAGTATGGCGAACAGCCACGGCTTCAGCTTCGATTCGTTCTTAAGCTTTCCGAGCCCTTCGAATGCCTTGACGATCGCGTTATGCACGGCGTCCTCCGCGTCCTCGCGCTGCTTCGTAATGCTGAAAGCATAGGCGAACATGTCGCCGCGCAGGGCGGTAACGGCTTCGAAAAACCGGTCGGTCAAATCGCTTTTCATAGTATCCAAACTTCTCCGGAGTGTTTGTTGAGCGCTTTCGGGGCTGACGCTTGATTATACCACGGGCAGGAACGGTATCGCAGCTCCTTCGCGTTCTCGCTTATATGATGGTTTAAAAGGGCCGCGTATTCACGACGCGGCGCTGAAACCCCAAAAAGTTTTTTGAAAGGGAGGCTTATCCCGGTCTATGGAAGAAAACGTTTCCGAACTCATATCCGAAGAACTGACCGCCCACGGCTTGACCGGGGCGGGGTATTCGCTCATCCGCGATAAGGAAGGCGTGACAGTCGCGCGAGTGAAGGCGAACGGGGGCACGCTCATATTGAAGGCGTTCCAGAACGAGCCCTCCCGCCGGGAGATCGAAAACTACCGCATACTGGCAATCCTCGGGGTGTCTACCTTACGCACTTTCGGCTTCACCCCGCGCTCCATACTTATGGAGGATATCGAGGCCTCTGAGAACCTCCGCCTCGGGGTGGAGGCCGACCTGCACGATGACGAGGTCATAACCGCGCTCGCCCGCTGGTACGCGGCTCTGCACGCGCGCGGGGAGGAGTACGTCCGCGCGCACGGCGCCGGGATGTACGACGAATGGGATATGTTCACCCCGGGGGATCTGGATCGGCTCATTTCCGCCCTCGGGAAAGAGTGCGAGGCGCCGCTAAATAGGCTCAAGGCGCGGTACCCGGAGCTCCGCGCCCGCATGGACGAGGCCCCGAAGACCCTCTGCTACAACGATTTTTACTATACCAATATGGCCGTGGCCCGCGACAAAAGCGCCGCGCTGATGTTCGATTACAACCTCCTCGGCAAGGGCTGCTGCGTCAACGATATAATGAACGTCACCTACTGGTTCACGGATCGCGAGCGCGCGCTGTTCCTGCGCGAATACGGCGGCGTTGACGAGGGGCTCATAGAGCTCCAAAACCTGATCTCGCCCGTCGTCTCGCTCGTCTCCGCCGTAGACCGCGGCATCTTCCCCGCTTGGGCAGAGGAAGCAAGACGCGAGTTGATAACTAACCATGGGGACAGTCCCCGTGGTTAGAAAAAGACTGGCAAGAGCCAGCCTTTTTCTTATTTTTGCAAACATTTGAAAGAAGGAGAATTAGTTTTGCAGGATTTAGCCAGAATTAAATAACTAAACTGCGTACCATATCCCGTTTTCTATGATAATGCTATAAGACTGAGAGGGGAACGTGACTTCGATGAAGACTTCCTCCTCATCATCGGCATTCACCCTAACTGTAAAATCGGAATGGTCAGAATCATAATAGCTTACAATATCGTGATGCCCACCACCGGGGTAATCGTCAATGCACATGTCCTGAACAACGGGAAATAAACCGTGGTTATCCGCATTAGTTGAATCATAGAATACCATTAAACCATAGTTTTCAGAAGTTGCATTATCAAAACTTACAATACCGACCTTGGATTTGCGAGCAAGCTCGTTAAGCATTGCTATGAATCTGATTGTATCATGGTTAAGCATATAATCCTCCTTTACTGATTCCATGATAAGATTAAGCACATAATCAGGGGGCGAGGTGAGTTCCTGTTCCCAGTTTCGTAAAGTTCCCAAGGGTATGTTAAGCAATTTTGAAAACTCGCGTTGAGAAAGATTTAGATTATTTCTTAATTCTTTTATATCCATTAGAAAAAGCCCTCTGTTAAGTACTTAATCCAAGTATACGCGAATCAAGTATCGATGTCAATGCTTAGCGATAATATATTTTTTTGCAGGGTTATATATATTCCAACATATTTGTTGCGACAATGCATGATGATTGAAAAAAACATGGTACAGATTGTTTGCTCTCTATACCATGTCTGTATTATTCAGTTTCAGCTGATATTTCTCGCAGGAGCGGTTTAACAGGCTTTTGTTGACGAGTTCCGCGCCTAACGTGGCGCGGCGCCGGACTCCTCGAAATGTGCATGCATTTCTCGTCGTCCTTGCGGGCTCGCTTTGCTCGCCTATAAACGCTCCACCGGAGCGTTTATTTAACGGCTCACGCCTTGCAGACTTCCTTTACCCAGCCGTGGGCGTCGGGGATGCGGCCCCACTGGATGCCGGTCAGCGTGTTGTAGAAGTCCATAGTGAGCTTGCCTATCTCGCCGCCGCCTATGACCATGTGCTTGTCGCGGTAGCAGAGCTCGCCGACGGGGGATACGACAGCCGCGGTGCCGGTGCCGAAGGCCTCCTGCAGCTCGCCGCTCTCGGCATAGCCGATAAGCTCGTCAATGGAGATATCGCGCTCCTCGACCTCAATGCCCTTCTCACGGGCAAGGGCCAGTATGGACCTGCGGGTGACGCCGGGCAGAACGGTGTCCTTCAGGTCGGCGGTCAGCAGCTTGCCGTTTACGATGAACATCATGTTCATGGCGCCGACTTCCTGAACGTACTTCAGATGCTCGCCGTCAAGCCACAGCACCTGAGCAAAGCCCTCCTTCGCGGCCTCGTCGCCGGCCAAAATGGAGCAGGCGTAGTTGCCGCCGGTCTTGGCAAAGCCCGTGCCGCCGCGGACGGCGCGAACGTACTTGTCCTCAACGCGGATGCGGATGGGCTTGAGGCCCTCCTTATAATACGCGCCGGACGGGGAGCAGATTATGAAGTAAACGTAGTGCTTTGCGGCGTGAACGCCAAGCGCCTCGTCGTTTGCGAACATGGTGGGCCTGAGGTACAGGCTGGTGCCGGGGGAGTGGGGCACCCATTCCTTTTCGACCTCGACCAGCTTGCGCATGGCCTCCACGTTGAAGTCAACGTCTATCTCGGGCATGCACATGCGCTTTGCGGAGTTGTTAAGGCGCTCGGAGTTGGCGTCCGGACGGAACATCAGTATGCGGCCGTCGTCGGTGCGATAGGCCTTAAGGCCCTCAAATATCTCCTGCGCGTAGTGCAGAACGGAGCTGGAGGGGTCGAGGCTGAGCCTGTGATAGGGCTCTATGCGGGGGTTGTGCCACTCGCCGTCATACCACTCCATCATGAACATGTGGTCGGTAAAGCGCTTACCGAAACCAAGGCTGCCCTCCTCCTCGATGGTGGGCTTCTTTTTCAGATCGCAGCTGAGATTGACCGAAATTTCCATGAAAAAACCTCCAAAAAACGTTATTGTGTTTATGTTTTGCCTATTCCTCTGCGGGAACGGCCATGAACCTGTTTGCGGCGACGCGGGGCTGCGCCCTGCCGTCTGTCCGCTCGGTAAGCTCCGCCGCAAAGCGGGCGGCTTCTTCGTCGCGCACGGTCACGCGAAATCGCACGTTTTCAAGAAAGTCGACGCTTTCCACAACGGAGTTTGCTTTGACGAAGCCCTCTATACCGCCGTAGCGCGGGTAGTCCACGGCAAATTCCAAAACCGTGCAGGGGCACATCAGCCCGACGCCTGCGCTGCCGAGCGCGTCTGACGCCGCCTTTGAGTAGGCGCGCACCAACCCGCCGGAGCCTAAGAGTATCCCGCCGAAGTAGCGCGTCACTACGATGAGCGCGTCCTTTATCCCGCGCCGCATCAGCGTGTCCATTATCGGCATACCGGCGGTGCCGCCGGGCTCGCCGTCGTCCGAAAAGCGCTGCGCGCCGTTCGCCAGCAGGTAAGCCCAGCAGTTATGCGTGGCGTCGTAATGGGCCCTGCGCACCTCGTTCAGCCTTGCCATGGCCTCCGCCTCGTCCGTGATCGGAAAGCAGCGGCCTATGAACCTTGACTTCTTTTCGGTAAACTCCGTTTGAGAGGCGCGAAGCACGGTTTTGTAGGGTTTAAGAGCCATTTTAGCCTTGCCTGTACGCCCCGCGCAAGGCGCGGAGCGGGGTGTTTTACGCGCGGTACTCCTTCAGCAGGTCGCCCAGGCGCTTAACGCCCTCGACTATCCTCTGCTCGGGCTCTGCCGAGAAGTTCATGCGGAAGGTGTTGTCGCCTATGCCGGGCTTGGTGAAGAAGGGCGCTCCGGGAACGTAGGCCACGAGCTTCTCCTTTACGGCGCGCTGGTATATCTCGGAGGCGTCCATGTCCTTGGGCAGCGTCACCCACACGAAGAGACCGCCCTCGGGCCTCTCGTACCTGGCCCACTCGGGGAAGTACTTGCCCATGGCGTCCAGCATTATGTTGAGCGACTTTGCGTAGATGGTGTTGATGTAATCAAGATGCGCTGCCATCTGATCCTGATTCAGGAACTCGGCAACGAGCGCCTGGTTGAGGTTGGGCGAATGGGTATCGGAGCCCTGCTTTGCAATGACCATCTTGCGTACCAGCTCGGCGTTGCCGCAGCAGCAGGCCACGCGCAGGCCGGGGGAGAAGGTCTTGGAATAGCTGGTCAGCAGTATCACGTTGTCGGAGGTGTCGAAGGTCTTGATAAGGGGCATCACGCTGCCGGTATAGCGCAGGGAAGCGTACGGGTCGTCCTCGATGACGAGCATATCGTACTCGGCGGCGAGCCTTGCGGCCATCTTCCTGGCCTCCACGTTCATAACGGCGCCGGTCGGGTTCTGGAAGGTGGGGATGGTGTAGAACATCACCGGGCGGGTCTCGCGCACGATGCGCTCAAGCTCGTCGGCGTGCACGCCGTCCTCGTGCATGGGCACGGAAACGATGTTGGCCTGAGCCAGCTTGAATATCTGGATCGCGCCCAGGAAGGTGGGCTCCTCAACGAGCACGGTGGAGCCGGGGTTTATCATGACCTTTGCAAGCAGGTCAAGGCCCTGCATCGAGCCCGTCATGGTGATGACGTTGTCGATGGTGGCGTCCGTGATGCCGAGAGGCGGAAGCACCTTTTCAAGATACGCCTTGCGAAGGGGCATATAACCCTCGGTCGGGCCGTACTGCAGCAGCACGTCGCCCTTGTCGGCGATGAGCTTTTTTGCGGTCTCGGCCGCCCACTCCTTGGGGAAGCACTCCTTTGCGGGGTTGCCGCCGCCGAAGCTGATTATCTCGGGATTGCCGAGCACCTTGAAGAGCTCGCGGATGGCGCTGCCTTTAACGCCCTTGATACGTTCGGAAAACTGCATAGTGTTACCTCCGTTATGAATGCCCCGCGCGGGACGCCCGCCCCGAACAGGGTATATTTATACAAGCCTATTTTACAAGCTTCCAATGCGTTTTTCAAATATATTTTCGAATATCGCGCTGTCCGCCCCGCGCGCGCCGCCGCGGACGCCTGCAAAGCCGCTTCAAGCCCGCAAAAAAACACCCGGCGCGGAGCAAGATCTCCGTGCCGGGCAAGCTTGGCATTGTTCCGGCGGCGCGTCCTTAACTGCCGCGCTCGGCGCTTCGCCTTCTTCCGGGGGCCGCTTATGCGTTGTTCTCCGCTTCCGCGGGCTGTTCCTCCGCGGGCTTCACGTCAAGCAGCAGCAGCTTCTCCGCCAACAGGCCCGAAAGCCCCGAGAGTATCGCGTAGGTGGAGATAAGGTCGCTTGCGGACTCGACCGAGGCGTTCATGCGGCGCTCGTCGTGCCCCAGTATGGGCGCCGCCACCACGCGCACGGTGCTTACAAAGAACTCCGCCGCAATGCGGTGACGCTCGCGGTAGGCGGTGTAAATGGCCTTTACCTGCTCCTCGGGTATGTCGTTGGGTATCATGCGCGTCAGCACGGAAATGGTCAGGCTCTGCTTCAGCGTGCAGATCATCACAAGGTACGCTATGTGTATGCGGTAATACTTTTTCTTGTACGGCTTGGGCATGTAGCGGTTGCGCACGTAGTTGTTTATCGTGGCCGCCGTAATGAACTGCTCCTCCTTAAGCTCCGGAGGCAGATAGTCAAGGTACTCCGTCAAAAGCGCAAGCACCTGCTCCATATAAAGCCCCAGGTCGGGTATCTGCTCCCACTCGGGCAGACGGTACTCGTTTATGTACTTTTCCCACCGTCTGAGCTTCTTTTCTATAAAGGCGGTATCGACTTCCATTCGGATCCCTTCTTTCATGACGCCGCTTGATTTTCTATATTATAAACCATGACGGGCGCGTTTTCAAGATTGATTTGAAAAAGCACTTGACACGATGTGAAAAGCGTGTTAATCTAATTTAAGAAATTAGATGTAAAGGAGTCTTTTATGGCTTTTTCCATAGTAACCGATACCTCGGCCAATCTGCCCTCGGCGCTGCTGCGCAGTCACGGGGTGGAGGTCATCCCCTTCACGTACAGCTATGAGGGCGCGGAGCATACCTGCCTTGATACCGAGGCTTTCGACGCGGGCGAGGGCGAGCGTTATTACGCCGGCATAAAGGCCGGCATGCGCGTTACCACCTCGCAGATAACCCCGCAGAGGTATGAGGAGTTTTTCGAGCCCATGATGCGCCGCGGCGAAGAGCTGCTCTTTGTCAGCATGTCCTCGGGCATAAGCAACTCCTGCTCGTCTGCGCTCGTTGCGGCGGAGGGGCTCAACGCCAGGTATCCCCAAAGCAGGCTTTGCGTATTCGACACGCTTGCGGCGTCGCTGGGCGAGGGCAAGGCGGTGCTCCGCGCGATAGCCTGCCGAGACTCGGGCATGAGCCTTGACGAGACCCTTCGCGTGCTCGAGTCCGAGCGCGTGAACCTCTATCAGGCGGTTCTGCTTGACGACCTCATGTTCCTGCACAGGGGCGGCAGGGTATCGGCTCCCAAGGCGCTTTTGGGCACCGTGCTGGGCCTGCGCCCCATATTAAAGGGCAATACCAAGGGAGAGCTTGTGGTATGCGGCAAGGTGCGCGGGCGCAAACGCGGGCTTGCGGCGCTTGCCGAAAAGTACGAAAAGCTCATCGACCGTTCGCGCGATCAGCTTGTGGGCATCGCCTATACCGACTGTCCGGAGGACGCTTACGCCCTGCGCGACGCGCTTGCCGAAATATGGAAGCCCGCCGAGTTCCTTATAGTCAGGTATGAGCCGGTCACAGGCTCGTACGTGGGCCCCGGCACCGTTGCGCTCTTCTTTGACGGCCTTAAAAACGCGAGGGAGTTTTAAGCTCCCGCAGAACCCGAAAAAATCTCCAGGAGGAATACCGATATGACAGAGTACATCATCTATACCGACACGGGCTGCGACATACTGCCGGATAAGCTCGAAGAGTGGGGCGTCAAAAACATCGACCTGACCTTCCATAAGGAGGGCGAGAACAGGGAATACACCCAGGCCGATATTCCGACCAAGCAGTTTTACGACAATATGCGCGCCGGTTCGGTCTACCGCACGGCCGCGGCAAACGCCGAAACTATAACCTCGGCCTTCGAGCCGGAGCTTGCGTCAGGGCGCGACGTGCTGTACGTCTGCTTCGGTTCGGGTCTCAGCTCCACCGTGGGCACGGCAAAGCTCGCCGCGCGTGAGCTGGAGCTCAAATACCCCGGCCGCCGCGCGTTGGTGATAGATACGCTCTGCGCGTCTGCGGGGCACGGGCTCGTACTGTGGTTCGCCGTCCGGGCAAAGCAAAACGGCGCAGACCTCGACGGCGCCGCAAAGGCGGTTGAGGACGCCATACCGGGCCTCTGCCACTGGTTCACCGTGGACGACCTGGTCTATCTCAAGCGCGGAGGCAGGGTCTCTGCCGCCGCGGCCTTCTTCGGAGGCATGCTCAATATAAAGCCCGTGCTGCACGTTGACGACGAGGGCCACCTCATTCCCATGAGCAAGGTCCGCGGGCGTATGGCCTCCATAAAGGCCATCGCCAAAAAGTACGCCGAGACCGCGCTTGACCCCGAACACGGCGTTTACTTCATTTCAAACGGCGACTGCCCCGAGGACGCGAAAAAGCTCGAATCCATAATAGTCTCCGAGTTCGGCAACCATGCCGCCCTTATAACCGACATCGGCCCCGTCATAGGCGCCCACTCCGGCCCCGGCACGCTGGCGCTGTTCTTCCTCGGCTCAAAAAGGTAAATCATCCGTATCCGCAAAGCCCGTGAAAAACGGGCTTTTTTTGCGTCCGGAAAATATATTTTAAAATGCCTGTCCCCTTTTTGCCTTCTCAGGCGTAATGGTAACAGAGGGGGAGCAACCCCCCCGCACATGCCGAATAATGAGGGGGTGAAACTGTAAAACAAAAAGCTTGTCGTCTCTTGCTTTTGCGGGAGAATATGGTATTATGTTAAATTGGATATGCACCTTACGGAGTGTTCCAAATGATAAACGGCTCTTTTGATTGATCGCCTGCGCCGGGGTCTCCCCGGCGCAATTCCAAGGAGGATGCATGAAAAACTCATTTGTAAAAACCTTAGCTGTCTGCCTGTGCCTTGTGATGCTTTTGCCTATATGCGGCTGTCGAAACGAAGAAACGGAGGCCTTATGGGACGAGGCGAAATACGTTGAGGAGAACAGTTCCATAAGTGCATTTGGTGACGTTGATGCAGTTTGCTGTGACGGTGTACTGTATTATTGTTGGAGCGTGCCATACCTTTATTATGCGGCAATTGATGGAAGCGAGGCAGGTCCGCTCTGCTCCAAACCTGAGTGCACCCATCGTTCGGTCGATTGTGCTGCACATACGAATATCATCATAAAGGCTCAGCTGATGATGTACAAAGGCAGGCTGTTTTGGCTGGAAGGGAATGCGGGCGGTTATAATCTTGTATCCGCAGAACCCGGTTCGGGAGACCGTCGAACAGAGCAGCGGTATGAGCATTCCTTTTGGAGAAGTCACCTTGGCTGTTATTCAACTATCTCAAATGGTGTGCTTTATCTGGCGGGGAAAGGGATCGAGATACATGAAGGTAAACCGAATGAGTCTGTATTCATATATGCTCAGGATCTTGAGAATGGCAATATGGAGCTTGTTTACGAGCTGGTCATTGAGGGCCTCGAAGCGAACTGCTTGGCAAAGAGATGGGGTGATACCATTTACATTGCGATTACAAATAACGACCTTTGCATACTTGCGTTTGATATGAGTACTCGCGAGGTTAGAGAGATCGTCTCTCTGAATGACGTAGGAGGATACAGCGACATGGTAATTGAAAAAGGTCGAATTCTCTTAAGGGGCGAGAACTGTATTCGCGCAGTTGATCCGGCTGCGGGAGATTCGGAAGTAATCTATCGCGGCGAAGATGTATTCCTGTTTAATGATAAGGCGGTTTTAACGATTGCCGACATGGCGCATTTTCGCTGCTATGATTATGATAACAACCTTATAGGCGAGTGGGGATTTGACGAAGCAGGGCTTATGTTCCCGGAAGCTATTAAGTTTCCGTTAGGCTGTGTTGACGGCAAACTGTTTTTCAGAGTACAGCCATTGACGGAGGATCCCAACATGGGCTACCTTATCTCCTGCGTGCCGGAGGAGAACCGCTTTGAAGTAGTGCAGGCAATACCGAGAGGGTAAATGCCCGCGGCATGCCAAACGGAAAATATGTACAAATCTGAAAGAACAAGGTTGACAACTCCGAATAAAATGTTATAATAATATAACACTTTCAAAGGAGATTAATATGACCGATTACGAAGTATTGAATGAGCAGCTTGCGGCGCTGACGGAAGGCGTGCCCCACAGGGTGGCAAACCTTGCGAACGCCTCCGCGCTGCTTTTTGAGTCGCTTGAGGACATAAACTGGGCGGGCTTCTATTTTGTGGAGGGCGGCCGCCTTGTGCTGGGGCCGTTCCAGGGAAGGCCCGCCTGCATAGAGATACCTATGGGGCAGGGCGTGTGCGGCACGGCGGCTGCGGAGGACAGGCCGCTCGTGGTTGAAAACGTGCATGAGTTCGCGGGGCACATCGCCTGCGACAGCGCCTCGAATTCCGAGATAGTGATCCCCCTGCACGGTGAAGGCGGAGTGGTCGGCGTGCTCGACATAGACTCGCCGGTATTCTCACGCTTCACTCAGGAGGACTGCGCGGGGCTTGAAGCCTTTGCAAAGATACTGGAACGCAGCATCAAACTGTGACACAAGGCCCGACGGGCCTTTTTTCGGAGGTTTTTATGGAACTTAAGCTGACGAACGTTACAAAGCGCTACGGCAAAAAAACCGCACTCGACGGTTTTTCGTACTCCTTTCGCGAGGGGATCTACGGAGTGCTCGGCGCCAACGGGGCAGGCAAAAGCACTCTGATGAACCTCATCACCGACAACGTCCGCCGCGACGGCGGCGATATAGAGCTTGACGGCACGGACGTGCTCAAGCTCGGCAGCGGCTTCCGCGAGCTTCTGGGATTCATGCCCCAGCAGCAGGGCCTTTACGAGAGCATGACCGCAGAGGCGTTTCTGGCCTATATGGCGCGCTTAAAGCGTATACCCTCCCGCAAAATAATGGGCGAGATCGCCCGGGTGCTTGACCTGACCAACCTTTCCGGCGTGCGCCACAGCAAGATATACTCGTTCTCCGGCGGCATGAAGCAAAGGATACTGTTGGCTCAGGCCATGCTCGGCGAGCCGAAGATACTCATACTCGACGAGCCCACCGCCGGCCTGGACCCGAAGGAGCGCGTCCGCCTGCGCAGCTACATACGTGACCTTTCCAAAAACCGCATAGTGCTGCTTGCAACGCACATCGTCAGCGATATAGAGGCGATCGCCGACGACATCATCCTCATGAAGGAGGGGCGCATAGCGCTTTCCGGCGCGCCCGCGGAGCTTATCGCCTCCCTGCCCAAGGACCGCAAGCCCCTGCTTGGGGCGTTCTCGCTGGAGGACGTTTACCTTTATTACCTCGGCGACGAGCAGAACGAGGAGTGAACCGTGAACGAGTCAGCACGCATACTGTACGATAAAAAACGGCTGATAATACTCCTGCTGCTGCCTCTCTTAAGCTGTGCGCTGTTCGTGTTGGAGCGCATGGGCGGCGATATTAAGCAGGGCGTGGGGTATCTTGCCGAGGAGACCGCACATTACCGTGAAAACGCCGCGCGCTTTGCCGAAATGACCTTGGACGAGGTAGTTCAGCAGGACGCCGAGTTTTATATGTTCGACGGGCGCGACCCCGTGACCCTTAAAGAGACCAAGGCCCACGTAGAGGGCTATCGAGCCTACCTTGAAAACGTTCAGGAGCAGGCCGAGAGGATGAGCAGCTCGAGCGTTTTCGGCAAAAACAAATCCGGCTTTACCTATCGGAATATCCAAAAGACGGCAAGGGATTTCCGAAAGCTTGACAGCGTCGCGCCCGAGTTCGGCGCAAACCGCGCGGTGGAAAAATGGATCGAGTTCCGTCCGGCGGACGTATTGTTCCTGCTCGGCATTGTCATAGTGGTGCTCGCCTTTTTCGAGGACAAGCGCTGCGGGCTGCTGCCCCTTGTCAGGTCCATGCCGCGGGGCAGGGTAAGCCTTGCCGCAGAAAGGCTGCGGATACTCCTTGCGGTATCCCTTGCGCTGACGCTCCTGATATGCGGCGGCACGCTTGCCGTCTCCTTCGCGCTGTACGGCGGGCTCGATACGCTGCCGCACGCCGTGCAGTCCATAGTCGGGTTCAGAACCTGCACCCTGCGCGTGACCATCGGCGAATGGATCGCCCTTTACTTCGGCGCAAAGGTGCTGTGCGGCTTCCTGCTGGGGCTTATAATCTGGTTCATACTGAGCTTCCTTTCAAATATGCAGCTTGCGTGGCTCGTGATCGCGGGCGTGCTCGGCGCGGAGTATGCGGCGTGGGCGTTCATACCCCCGCAAATGGCCATCAGCTTCTTAAAGTACGTCAACGTATTCGCTTACGTTTTCCCGGCGGAAACGCTCTCGAAGTACGTTAATATGAACTTCTTCGGGCTGCCCGTGGGCACGCTCACGCTGCTTGCGGCGCTGTTCGTGCTGCTTGCCGTGGGGCTGACCGCCGGCGCGCTCATCATGGCCAAGCGCCGCCATCCCTTAGGCCGGCGCGACCTGCTCGGGCGCGTGCTGCTCATCGTCAACCGCGTGCTCGACGCGGTGCGCAGCCGCCTGCCGGTGTTCGGCGTGGAGTGGTATAAGCTGCTCTTCCCGGGCGCCGCAGCGCTCTTTATAATAGCCGCGCTGTGGTACTCGCCCCGCCTGCATTACGTCGGGTACTCCTATAATTCAGGCGACGATTTCGTTTACTCCCAGTACCTTGCCGAGGCCGCCGGCCCCGTTAACGAGGACACCTACGCCTATATCGCCAAGGCAAGGGCCAATATCTCGCCCTACGAATCGGACGTTTCCCGATATGAGGAAGCCCTCGACAAGCTCGAATCGGAGGCCGACGCCGCAAAGGCCGCCGCGGAAGAGGGCGGCTACGCCCCGTGGCTTTGCGAGCAGTCCCGCATAAACGACCTGTTCGGCAGTCAGTCCAAAAGCATACACCGCTGGAACGCGATAGTTGCGGTCATCCTCGTGATCGTCCTGACCGCGCCCATATTCACGTTCGAGCGCAAGTCCGGAACGGAGCGTCTGCTGCGCTCGGCTCCGCGCGGGCGCGCGTTCACCTTCGTGCGGAAGCTCGGCGTCGCGCTGCTCATAGCCGCCGCCGTGTGGGCCATCATCTACATACGCCAGTGGCACAGAACGCTCATGATGCTGGGCGACGGCAACCTCGGCGCGCCCGTGGGCAATATCCCCATACTCGGCGGCCTGCCCGTTGATATGACGCTGCGCGGCGCGATAACGCTCGTGTTCCTCATAAGGCTGTTCGCGCTTCTCGTAACGTCGCTCATCACGGCGTATATCAGCTCGCGCTCCCAAAGCTGGGAAAAGGCCGTAATGGTCGGCGTCGCCGTGCTTATACTGCCCGCCGTGCTCTACTATTTCGAGCGCGAATGGGCCGGGTTCATCAGCATAATACCCGCCGTCACGGGCACGGAGCTTGCCGCAAGGTCCGGCGTCCGCACCGCCAACATCGTCGTGCTTGCCGTGTGGACGGCTCTCGGCGTCGTCCTGACACTGCTCGCCTACCGCAGCGGCACCCGCGCCCTCAAGGACGGCGGCAGCGTAAAGAGATAAGGCATAAGGGCTTCAGCCCCGGCTCGTCCGGGGCTTTTTTACACCGCTGCGGTGGCAGCATTATGGGGATGAAAGTGATATCATTACCGCATCAAACCAACGGAGATGCAGTATGAAACTATTGAGCTTAAAATGCCCGCATTGCGGAGCCGACGTGGAGCTTTCCGAAAACGCGGCACAGGTCAGGTGCCAATACTGCGGCGCGGTCATGATAGCGGACGACGAGGTGAGCCGCGTGCGGTTCGACAACGCGAACTCCGCCGGGTACGAGTTTGAAATGGGCCGCATCCGCGCCCGGCGCGAGGCGGAAGGCACGCTCCCCCAAGCTGCGGCGCAGCCCGCTTATCCCGCCCAAACGGCCGACCCCAAGCCCGCCCGCAAACGCCGTACGTTCTGGTGGGTCATGGGCTGGATATTCATATTCCCCATACCCGTGACCGTGCTGTGCGTGCGAAGCAAAAAAATTCGGCTCCCGTTCAAAATACTCATTATACTCGCCGCATGGGCGCCGTACCTTTACGTCGCCGCCAACGCCTCCTGAGGCGCGGCAAAGCGCTGCGGCCCTGCCGTTGCTCCACGCCCCGAAAGGGGCTTTTTTGCGCCTCGCGTCCCCTTTGTTCCCGCGGCGGGCTTTACTGTTGACCGATAATATGATATACTCTTTCCGACAATTCCCGACAAAACGCGCAGGAGGGCAGGATGGCAAAGATAGAGTGGAGCGACAGTGACGTTTACGATCTGCTCGTCAGGATGTATGGTGGGTATCAGCCGAACGAGGAGGAGAAGACCATGCTTGCCGGGCGAACAAGCATAGATCTCAGTTTCAAAAAAATAACCACGCTGCCGGAGAGCATAGGGAAGCTCACGGCGCTTAAAAGATTGAATCTCAGCTTCACGCGTATATCCGCGCTGCCGGAGAGCATAGGGGAGCTCACGGCGCTTGAAAGTCTGAATCTGTGGAACACGCGGATCACCGCGCTGCCGGAGAGCATAGGAAATCTCACGGCGCTTAAAAGCTTGGATCTTCTCGGCACGCAGATATCCGCGCTGCCGGAGAGCATAGGAAAGCTCACGGCGCTTGAAAGCCTGAGTATGCGGGACACTCAAATCACCGCGCTGCCGGAGAGCATAGGAAATCTCACTGCGCTGAAAACCTTGGATCTCAGCGTCACGGGTATATCCGCGCTGCC
>JAEEGL012317854.1_pt1 | contig 33033 bp, 31 predicted proteins | sample 9134231 | NCBI WGS metagenome assembly JAEEGL01 (sample SAMN16246548, study PRJNA631951) | gut metagenome | biome: gut microbiome; feature: rumen; material: fiber-attached | host: Bos | place: Iran: Karaj | collected 2018-10
GCCATACACCTTGTCGATGCCTTTCTGGCGCACCGAGCAGGCGATGATACCTAGGATAGTGGCCTCGTCTTCCTTGTCGGTCTCGACAAAGCCCATGCCGTTGAGCACCGTGCGGACACGTTCCGTGTCGCTCAAGTTCATTTGGCAGCCCAATGGGAGAAGATAGTATTTCATTTCGTTATCTATTGTTCAGTTAAAGCAGGTTGCTGAGCCTGTCGAAGCACCGTCGTTCTATCGGTCGGCCCTTCGACGGGCTCAGGGACCTTAGACTTTTCATTTAGCCTGCAAAAATACGCTTTTTTATTCAGCCGTAAATCAAGTTGATGATGTCGCGGATGATTTCATTGCCAGTGTCGAACGTCGGCATGGCCTTGGTGCTGGCACCTTGCAACAGTTTTTCGGCATGTTGGATGGCCTCAGGTTCAAGGCAATCCGAGGCGATTTGCACCTCCTTGATGACCGCATTGGCCTCGTCAACCTGTAGCGAAATCTCCACGCCGCCCCATGGGAAACGGGCTCTCTTGGTGGTCTTGAACTGCTCCCAGCGACCGAAGAGGAAGTCATGCGACGAGATTTCATCCTTGATGGCCTGCACCTCTTTGTTATTTATTAAGGTGTCAAAGTCAATGATCTCGGCCTTGCCTCTGTAAACCTTTTCAAAGGATGCCATCAAAGGCTGCTTGATGCTTTCGGAGGTCAGTTCGGGGACGAGTTCGCTGAGGTTGATGACGCGGCTGGCCACGCTTTTCACGCCGTTTTTCATCAGCTTGGCCTTGTCGACGATGAGATAGCGCTGCATCATCGTGCCATCGGTCTTGATGAGGATGGTGCCGTGGTGCAGGTTGTTGCATTGACCTTTCGCGAAGGCGTTGCCGCTGAACTTGCGCCCCTCGCAGGTGAGGTCATTGCGGCCAGAGATCTCGGTCTGCAAACCGTAGGAGAGGAGCGCGTCTTGGATGACAGAGAGCTGTTTCTTCACATCATACAGCGACTTGTCGGCGATGAACGAGAAGTTGATGTTGCCCAAGTCATGGTAAACGGCGCCGCCGCCCGTGCCTCGCCGCATGAGGTGCCCTCCCTCGTCAAGCAGCAGTTGCACGTTGCACTCTGAATATGGATTCTGGTTGTAACCGATGACGACAGTCCGCTGGTTTTTCCAGAGATACATCGTGACAGTACCTTTCTCTTGATGATCCGTGAGGTATTGCTCCACGGCACGGTTGAGGAAGGGGTCGTATTGGCTGCTGATGACGAATCGAAGATGATGCATGTTTTTTGTTTTAGTTGACACGTGTGGGGCAAATGTAGGGCAAAAATAGTGCAAAAAGAAAACCCTAACTCTGATTTTCAACGGGTTAGGGTTTGGTTTTGTAGTCTCTCCGGGATTTGAACCCGAGTTACCAGGATGAAAACCTGACGTCCTGACCAGACTAGACGAAGAGACCACTTCGTGTCAAATTTTGACGCTGCAAAAGTAGACAAAATTTCGTTACCTGCAACGATTTCGGTGAGAAATTTTTGTCAAATACCTATAATTTACTGGAAATCAGTTTCTTGTAGTGGGTTGTTTACTCCACAATCAGTGATACTTGGAACAGTTTGTTGCGCAATTTGTCAATGGGAGCGGTGTAGATAAAGGCCTCGTTCTTCACGATATCGAGCATGCCGTAGCTCATCTTTACCTCGATGCCCATCTTGAACCATTGGTTGTAGATGTCGAAACCTGCACCCAGTTCGCCTGCCAAGTCGAAGCGCTTGGTGACCAGGTTGTTGATGAATTCATTGCCTTGCCCGTCAACCTCCTTGTTGTCTTTTTGCGAGGCCAAGTCGATTTTCGGGTTGACGCCGCCCATAATGTAAGCGCCGATATTGTTGTAGCGTTTCGAGCGGTATTTGATGTTGAGCGGGAACTCGACAAAGGTTGTGCCGATTGATTTGGTGAAGGTTTTCATAGTGATGTCGCCCTCAAGGTCTTTGACAGCAACATCATAACGCATGCGGCGTTCACTGAAGCTCAGCGAAGGGATGAGACGCAGGTCGAAATAGCGGCCGAGACGTTTGCTGCCGATGATGCCCACGGTGAAGCCAGGCGTCTGCTTGGTCTCGATGTTGTATACATAGAGGCATTCCGTGTTTTGGATGTTGTAGTTGCCATTGGGCCATGGGTTGGGGTTGGTCGGCATGGCTATGTTCTGGTAGTCCTCAACGGTCTTGACAGTGTACATCATTTGGTTGTAAGCCAGCAAAAATCCGAAATGGTAAGGCTCCTGCTCGTATTTGGGCAGGTAATGGATGACCCTTCTTTGGGCTTGGGCCGGGGCGACCACTGCGATGAGCAGCAGCATAATGGCCAATATTTTCAGTGCTTTTTTCAAGTCTATTCGGTTTTGAACGTGTTTTAAACGATGCTTCTTTGCTTTTATTGCACGAATACGGCGGCAAAATTAGGAAAAATAGGAATACGATTCATCCTTTTTGGGCAGTATACTGTGTGACGATGCCGAAAGTGTACCGCTGAATAGCGCCGTTTCTCCACCCCTTCGAGGCTAACAGGTCCATAAATTCAGTGGGTTTGTGGAATTTTTCCACTGACATGGGCAGGTAGGCGTAGGCGTTGTCGTCTTTTGAAATCCATTTCCCGATTTTGGGCAGTACACGTCTAAAATAAAAACGGTAAAGCTGCTTCACGGGAAACCGTTCCGGCATCGAGAACTCGAGGATGAAGACCTTCCCGTCGGGCTTCATGACCCGATGGATTTCCGAAAGGCCCTTGTCTAAGTTCTCGAAGTTTCGCACGCCGAAAGCCACCGTGACGGCATCGAAAGTGTTGTCCTCAAATGGCAATGCGGCTGCGTCGCCTGCACGAAGATCTATTTGGTTCTCAAGGCCTCGCTTGGTGACTTTCTCCTTGCCGATCTCCAACATCTTCTCCGAGATGTCCATCCCGACGGTGTGTGCTTGCGGGTTGCGCTTCGCAAGGGCGATGGCTAGGTCGGCCGTGCCTGTGGCGAGGTCCAAGATGGTGGAGGGGTGGCTTTTCACCACGGCTTTGGCGATCCTCCGCCGCCAAACCTTGTCCATGTTGAAAGAAAGAAGATGGTTGATCGCATCATACTTGGGTGAGATACGATCGAACATGGAGGCGATGGGGGAGACACTCATGACAGGCTCAGCTTTTCGACGATTTGCTCGGGCATGATGCCATTCATGCAAGCATAGTCGCCGCGCAAACAGGGTTTGTTGCCATAAACCGAGCAAGGACGGCAGGGAAGGACCAATTGGACGCAGTCTTCCGCTTTTTGGTTCCAACCCAAGAAACCGGCATAGGGATGTGTGCCGCCCCAAATAGAGACGACCCTCGTGCCGACCAGCGACGCTAGATGCATGTTGGCCGAGTCCATGCTGAGCATGACATCGAGTTGGCCCATCAGGGCGAGCTCGCCTTTCAGGCCGTGTTGGCTTTTGGCGGCTTTTACATGCTCATATGCGATGCAAAGTTTCTCGATTCGCTCGTTTTCATCCGTTCCGCCACCGAAAAGGAAGATGGTGGTATCTTTCTTTTCATTCAAGGTCTTGATGACAATCTCCATTTTGTCCAATGGATAGACTTTGGCCTCATGTTTGGCGAAAGGCGCGATGCCGACCCAAGTCTCACAGGGTCCTTTTTGCGTTTCACAAAAAGCAGAATAGTCAAGCCTTACGAATTGCGGTTTTACAGGGAATCCTAGTTTCTCTAAGACCTTGGCATAGCGTTCAAAAGAGGTGGACTGCTGGACGAGATTCTTGTTTTTCTGTCGGGTCAAAGCCTTCTTGCCCTTGCGCCCTTTGTTAATCTTTGCGATTTTTTTGCAGCGCAGACGACCCTCGGTGCGCAGCCACCAGGTGCGCAGCACGCCATGGAAATCGGCAATGTAGTCGAAGTCGCCCAGATGGGCGTCGCGCCAGAGCCGGCAGAGTCCGATTAGCCCTTTGTGCCTGCCTTTTAGGTCGGCGGCAATGAAGTGCACATTAGCGGGTAATTGCTCAAACAAAGGCCTCGCCATCTCCCGACTGAGCATGGTAATCTCCAAATCAGGATATTGTGCAGCCAAGTCATAGACAACGGGCACCGTCATGGCCACGTCACCTAAGGCGGAGAAGCGTATGATGAGGAACTTTTTCATTCAAGCTATTTCGTCTAATTCCACTTTAACGCTGCAAAATTACCGAAATATGCGATAAAAAACTTGTTTTTTTGCGTGAAGTAAAAAAATGAGTATTTTTGTATGGTTCAAAAATCATAGTTATTAACCACAAAAAGAAAGAATTATGAAAAAATCACCCATGGTACTAATCTTCGTCCTTTCTGTGGCGTTTGCCGCCCATGCGCAATCGGTTGACGACACCCTCGCACAGCCTAATCATGTGATTGGAAGGATGATTAACGCTTCTGGAGAAGTGACCCAAACATACGAAGCCGATTTTGGTTACAATTCGGATGATATGCTTACGTCTTTTGTATTCTCGCCTCGTAATTTAAACTCCCAGTTGATTTACACTAATCATTATCTGACTTTTGTACACACCAATTTGACTTCAATGGAGGAGCAATATTATTATACCCAAGAATTCGTTTACGATAACGGATTGCTTCAAATGGAACACAATGTTGAAATAGAGTACACTTATGATAATAGATGGGATGAATATATTGTTTATACATACAACGACGATGGCCGTATAAGTAAGAAAGAGCAAGGCGAAACTCCCGGTATACTTGATAAACGTTGGATTTATGAATACGAGAACCAAGGGAAAACGATGATTGTAACCTTTTCTCATCAGTGGGGTGGCATGGGAGGTTATTATCTCTCATCGGTGAGTTCCTATTATTATGATGATGACTATCTGCTTCAAGAGATTCAAGTTGAGAAATATGACAATGGCGTTCCAGTTCCAGCTTTGACAGAAACCACGAAAACAATCTTATCCTATACAGAAGAAGGAAAGCTGGAGACAGAAATCCACCAGGCTCTTGTCGATAGTGTTTGGGTCAATACTAAGATTCACAATTATATCTATGATGAAAGCGGTGCCATCGCCGAGCAACAAGAAGGCGTTTGGTCGGAAGAACTCGGCGATTGGGACATCACCAAGAAGGTGGTTCATGAGTTTTCAAGAGCAGACATGACCTACACTGTGTCGTTCTATAAGAAAAGTGGTGACGATTGGGTATGGAATACATTTAACGGTCAAAAGGTGTTTTTTGAGCCAGAGCTGCAATGGCAACAAAAAGAATTGAATTATTTTTGGCCTACCAACCAAATTGAGTTCTCTATGACTTATACGGGTTTTCCCACATACCTTACAGTTGATGAGAACCAAGTTCAAGACATGAGCATCTATCCCAATCCGGGCAGGGAAGAAGTGACTATTGCGACCCGAAAGGAAAATGCTGTCGTCCGATTCTATGACCTACAAGGTCGGCAAGTGGTGGTAAAACCTTTCAATTTCAAAACCAATATCAACACAAGCAATTGGGCCAAAGGAACTTACCTTTGGCAAATCTGGGATGACAACCAAAAAGTAGCCGGCGGGAAGTGGGTTAAGGAATAATTAGGCACTTATTGTTTCTGCCCATAGAGCACTGGGTTCAACGCGGGGTCGTTGTACATCTTCATTTGTTTATACACCTTCATCATCTTTTCGCCGCGTTTGTAAGCCTCCAACAGTTGGGCGATAGCGGTACTGAGGTCGGTGTTTTGGTCCAAAAGAACGTCTAATTTGGCTTGGCATTTGGCCTTGTGTTCTTCGCTGACATCGGTGCGTTCCACCTCAACGTTCATGTGGTAGATCTTCAGCTGCAGGATGGACAGACGGTCGATGGCCCAAGCAGGGCTCTCAGTGTTCAAAGTGGCCGTAGCCAAAGGCGTCACCTCGTGGAACAGCATCCAGAAGTGTTCGTCGAGGGCCTCCACGAGGTCGGTGCGGTCTTGGTTCGACTTGTCGATACGGCGTTTCAGCGTCAAAGCCTTCACGGGGTCGATGTTCGGGTCGCGGATGATGTCTTCCAAGTGCCACTGCACCGCGTCGATCCACTCCTTATTATAAAGATACCACTCGATGGTCTTTTCCTCGTAGGGGTTGCTGACGTTATGATTGACGTCATCGAACTTGTGGTAGTCGTCGATGGCTTGGTTGAAGATACTGAGAATCTGTTGGATAGTAATCATTGCAGTGGACTTTGATGAAATGAAAACGCTCCGTCAGTGCGTTTATTGCTGACGGAGCGTTTTGGGATAGATTAGTGCAGCTTTGCCAAGGCAGCCTTGATCCTACTGGCAGCCTCAATGAGCTTGTCCAATGAGGTGGCGTAGGAGAGGCGGATGCAGTCGTCGTTGCCGAACGACTTGCCGGCCACACAGGCTACATGGGCGTTGTAAAGCAACCACATGCAGAGGTCGTCGCTGCCCTTGATGACGGTTTCGCCGTCGGTCTTGCCGTAATACGACTTCACTTCGGGGAACACGTAGAAGGCACCGGCGGGGGTGTTGCACTTCACGCCTGGAATCTCGTTCATCAGCTTCACGAGGGTGTCGCGACGCTCGCGGAAAGCCTTTAGCATATCCTGGATCTCCTTCGAGTTCTCGGGGCAAAGCTCAAGGGCCTTCACCGTGGCGGCTTGGGCGATGGTGCAGATACCTGAGGTGATCTGTCCTTGGATCTTGTTGGTAGCCTTCACGATGGCTTGCGGAGCGGCGATATAGCCGATGCGCCAACCGGTCATGGCATAACCTTTGGCCACGCCGTTGACGATAACGAGACGGTCCTTCAAGAACTCGAACTGTCCCATGCTCTCGTGCTTGTGCTCGTACTGGATAAACTCATAAATTTCATCGGAGATGACGATGATGTTGGGGTATTTCTTCAGCACCTCGGCGATAGCGGTCAACTCAGCCTTGGTGAAGACGCTGCCGCTGGGGTTGCAGGGCGTGTTGATGAGCAAAGCCTTGGTCTTGGGCGTGATGGCCTTCTCGAACTGCTCGGCAGTGATTTTGAAGTCGTGGGCCATGTCGCTCTTCACAATGACGGGTACACCGCCACTCAGTTTCACCATCTCGGGATACGACACCCAGAATGGGGCGGGGATGATGACCTCGTCGCCGTCGTTGATGATAGCAAGAAGTACGTTGTTGATGGCTTGCTTGGCGCCGTTCGAGACAAGGATGTCGGTGTCCTTGTAGTCAAGGCCGTTGTCGCGTCTCAGCTTTTCAGCGATGGCTTTGCGCAGTGCAGGGGTGCCGGGCACGGGTGGGTAGTGTGTGTCGTTGTTGTTGATGGCGTCGATACCAGCTTGTTTAGCCGATTCGGGCGTGTTGAAGTCGGGTTCACCGATGCTCAGGCTGATGACGTCGATGCCTTGGGCCTTCAGTTCACGACTCTTGTTGGTCATGGCCAGCGTTGCCGACTCGGCCATGTTCAAGACTCTGTTGGAAAGGATGATTTCGCTCATGATATGTTTTTGATTGAATATTTGTTGTATGAATGGGAGGGCAAAGGTAGGCCTTTTTTCGATAGGTGGCGCCGAAAAGTTGATGTTTTGACGAAAAACCGTACCTTTGCGGCCAAAATACCACACCATGGACAATAATTTGATTATCCTCATTCTGATTTCGGCAGGCCTGTTGCTGATGGTTTTCGCCGTGATCATATTGCTGCGCCTTTCGAAGATGAAGGATGCTGAACTCCGCAACAAGGGCAAATATGAACTGAAGGTGCAAGCCTTAAAAATTATCATGCCGCTCAAGGTGCAGGCCTATGAGCGTTTTCTGCTCTATCTCGAGCGCGTGCAGTTGCCCCAACTAGTGAAGCGTGTCTATACACCTGGCATGGAGAAGGGAGCCTTCCATCTGACGCTCCTGCAGAACGTTCGCGAGGAGTTTGAACACAACCTCGCCCAGCAGCTCTATGTCTCCAATACCACTTGGAATGCTGTGGTCAATGCCAAAGAAGAGCTTGTCAATCAGATCAATGCGACTTTCGAGCAGCTGAAGGAAGAAGAGGACGTCTCCATCCTTGCGCAGAGCCTCGTGGCGCTGCCCAACCCCATGGTCGAGCAGGCTGTGGCTATCCTGAAACGCGATTTTGAAAGACTCTTATAAATTATTGAACGATGAAATTCACCGCTACCCAAATCGCTGGAATCCTTGAAGGCAAGGTGGAAGGCAACCCCAACGCCGAGGTGTGGAATGTCGCCAAAATTGAGGAAGGCGCCCCCGGTATGATCAGTTTCTTGGCCAATCCGAAATACACGCATTATATCTACGAAACCCAGTCGAGCATTGTCATTGTGAATGCTGACTTCGAGGCTACGGCCCCCATCCAGGCCACTTTGATTCGTGTGCCCGATGCCTATGCCAGCTTTGCCAAGTTGCTGGCATTCTACGACCAGATGATGCAGAATAAGCAAGGCATCTCGTCATTGGCTTTTGTTTCCTCGACAGCACAATGTGGTGAAAATCTGTATCTGGGAGAGTTTGTCTTTGTGGGCGAAAATGTGAAGATAGGCAACAACGTGAAGCTTTATCCGCAAGTGTATGTCGGCGACGGCTGTGTCATCGGTGACAATACGGTGCTTTATCCCGGTGTGAAGCTCTATCGCAATACTGTTATTGGCAACAACTGCATCCTACACGCTGGAGCGGTGCTCGGCGCCGATGGCTTCGGTTTTGCACCTCAGGCCGACGGTCATTATGAGAAGATTCCGCAGGTAGGCAACGTGGTCGTCGACGACAACGTGGAGATTGGCGCCAATACCACCATCGATCGCTCCACCATGGGCTCTACGCGCGTTCACAAGGGCGTGAAGATTGACAATCTGGTGCACCTCGCTCATAATGTGGAGGTCGGCGAGAACACCGCGATGGCGGCCCAAGTGGGTGTGAGCGGCTCGACACATCTAGGCAAGAATTGCGTGGTAGGCGGACAGTCGGGTTTTGTGGGTCATATCAATATTGCCGACGGATCGAAGTTTGGCGGACAGAGCGGCATCATGGGTAGCATCAAGGAAGAAAACCAAGAGTTTATGGGCACGCCGATACAGCCCTTGCGTAAATATCTGGTTGCCAATGCCCGCTTCCGCCACATCGACGAGATGGCACGCACTATCGAGGAATTGAAGAAGGAGATAGAGACCCTCAAATCCAACCTTTGACCTTGTAGTAGGCGAGGGCAAAGTATTCCCTCAGACAGGTGATTTCCAATTTTAAGTAATTGAAGAAGGTGTAGCGCATTTTGACGCTCTCTACAGACGGCACGATTTCATTACCGCCTATTTTATCTTTGTTTAGTGACAGGTCAAAGTCAACGGTGGCAGGATAGGCCGCTACCCCGACCACATGGTCAAACCCTTCCTTATGGAGACTCTTTACCGTGCGTCTGACATGCTCTGGTGAGGTGACAACAAGAAATTGTCGGTCAACAAGTTGTGGGTATTCTTCTTTCAATTCAATGCATTGCAGCCGGGTGTTGGTTCCAGCAGTCATGTAGTCGATGCCTTCGACGCCGTCTTGGCAGAGAAGTCTTGTCATTTCTGCTTGGCATAATGAGTCTTCGGGGTGGACAAGGATGACGGGCACGTCATAGTGCCGGGCCAAGGCTGCCGTGTAGTAGAGACGCATCAGGTTGTCTTCTGAAGGCATTCCCGCGCCACCAAACATCACGATGCGTTGGGGTTCAAAGGGCTGCTGCTCGACATGAGGACTCTTCCCTAGATTATAGTACATGTAGAATGGCGCCGAGGTTAAAGCCAACACGATCATCGCTGCGAAAACGACGCCGAGGATAAAAAAAAGGATTTTTATTGTTTTCCACAAGTGTTTCATTATGAGATAGTTGTTTGTAAGTGCTTTTTTAAAATCGTGTAAAGGTACGCTTTTTTTTGGTGCTTGATGGAATATTTTTTATTTTTGCGCGTTTTTTGTGGAGAATTATCCACGCATATGCTTTTTTTATGGAGAAACAATGTACGCTCAAAAATAGAGTCAGTGTCAGAGGAGCAGGACTCCACACGCGTCAGTGCGGCACCCTCACCTTCAACCCGGCTCCCATAAATTCTGGAATCCGTTTTCGTAGAATTGACTTAGAGAACCAGCCTATCATTGAAGCCGACGTCGACAATGTCATCGATACCGCTCGCGGTACCACTCTCGGCAAAGGCGGCGTGAAGATTTACACAGTCGAGCATGTCTTGGCCTCGTTGCGTGGCATGGGTATCGACAACGTGTTGATTGACATTGATGTGGAAGAGACCCCCATCATGGATGGCAGCGCCAAGTTCTTCGTCGAGGCCATTCATAAGGCTGGCATCATCGAGCAGAACGCTCCCCGCAATTACCTTGTCATCGAGGAACCGATTTCTTACAAGAACGAGGTCTTGGGTATCGAGTTAACCATCGAGCCAGCTGATTCTTTCCAGATTGACGTGAAGGTGAAATACAACACTCGCGTGCTTGACGAACAGCATGCCTCATTGCACGACCTCAAGGATTTTGAGAACGAGATTGCACCTTGCCGTACATTTGTTTTCCTGCATGAGTTGGAGACCCTCATCAGCCGTAACCTCATCAAGGGTGGCGACTTGACCAACGCCATTGTTTTCGTCAACCGTAACGTCTCTTCCGAAGAGCTTGACCATATCGCGGCTTTCTTCAAGAAACCCAAAGTTACGGTGAAGGAGGGTGGTATCCTCAATAATGTGGAGCTTTACTTCGACAATGAGCCTGCCCGTCACAAACTGTTGGATGTCATCGGTGACCTCACCTTGGTCGGACGTCCCATCAAAGGTAAGGTGACCGCCGTCAAGCCAGGCCATTTCTCCAACACCTCTTTCGCAAGAAAGATCAAGCACACCTTATTATATTAAGCATGAACCAGCCGCTTGCTTATATCCATCCCAACGCCCGCATCGCGGAAGACGTCAAGATTGAGCCTTTCGCTTGGATTGGCGAGGATGTGGAAATAGGCAGCGGGACATGGATTGGGCCTAATGTCACCATTATGGATGGTGCCCGCATCGGGAAGAACTGCAAGATTTTCCCGGGTGCGGTTATCTCTGCCATTCCCCAAGACCTGAAGTACAAAGGCGAGACCACCTACTGCTTTATCGGCGATGGCACCACGGTGCGCGAATCGGCGACAGTCAACAAAGGCACGGCGGCTTCGGGCAAGACCGTGGTGGGCAAGGACTGCCTGCTGATGGCTTTCACCCATGTGGCTCACGATTGCTACCTCGGTGACCATGTCATCATGGCTAATGCGGCTACTTTGGCAGGTCACATCACCGTCGATGACTGGGCCATCTTTGGCGGCCTTGCGGCAGTGAGCCAGTTCAGCCGTATCGGTGCCCATGTGATGATTTGCGGCGGTGCCTTGGTTAATAAGGATATTCCGCCGTTTGTGAAGACGGGACCGGGCTATCCAGTGTGTTATGCTGGTGTCAACTCCATCGGTCTGATGCGTCGCGGTTTCTCGCGTGAGCGCATCAATGCCATACAAGACGTGTATCGCGTCATCTATAGCGTAGGCATGAATGTCACCCAGTCGGTGCAATATATCCGCGAGAACCTTCCTGTTTCTGAAGACCGCGATTTTATTCTCGATTTCGTGGAGAGTTCCAAGATCGGTATCATGAAGAATGCCGTCGGACGCGAAGATTGATTTCCGCTTATTTCAATAGCACCTCTGCTGCCCGTAAGGCTTCGGGCGTGACTTTGTCGTTGCTGAGCATCTTGGCAATTTCGCTGACGCGCTCTTCGGCATCCAATAGGCGGATGTGCGACTGCGTGCGTGCGCCCTCGTAGTCTTTGAAGATGTAATAATGATGTTTGGCTTGGCTAGCAACTTGCGGCAGGTGGGTGATAGAGATGAGTTGCAGCGCATTGCCCATTTGTCGCATGATGCCTCCGATTTTTGCGGCCACTTCGCCCGATACGCCCGTGTCGATTTCGTCGAAGATGAGGGTGGGGATGTAGTTGTAGCTTGATACGGCACTCTTGATGGAGAGCATCAGTCGTGACAGCTCACCGCCTGAGGCGACGCGTCGTAAGTCGTCGACGGCTATGCCTTTGTTGGCTGAAAAGAGGAAACGTATGGCGTCGTTGCCTTTGGGTCCAAAGCCTTCTTGATGGTCCACGCTGACTTGGAATTGGGCATATGGCATGGCTAGCTGCCGTGTTAAGGTCTCGACTTTTTCACCAAAAGCTGAGGCTGCCTGACAACGTTTGTCGTGCAACGACTTGGCATGCATGTTGAGCTTGTGCTTGCTCTCTTCCAACGCTTTCTCGGCTTGGGCGATGGCCTCGTCGATGTTTTCGAAGGCGCTCACCTTTGTCTTCAAATCGTCTCTTAAGGCGATGAGTTCTTCAAAAGCCTTGACATGGTGCTTCATCATCAGGCGGCTGAGCAGGTCGTAACGTTCCTGGAGGCTTTGCAGCTGGTCCTCGTCGAATTGGGTGCTGTCTTCGTGCCGGTGCAGGTCGTAGGCGATGTCTTTCAGCTCAATTCTCAGTGTGTCAACACGTTCTTGAAGGTTTGTGGTGTCGGGTAGGAGGTGCCTCAGCCGCGAAAGGGTTGCGGCAAGTTCGTTGAGTTGACCCAGGATGGCGGTTTCCGAGTCTTCCATCAGCCCGTTGGCAGTCACCAAAAGGGTCTTGATTTCTTCGGCACTCTCCATCATTTTAAGGGTCTGCTCAATGTCGGCATATTCACCTTCCTTGAGGTTGGCTTTGTCGAGTTCGTCCAGTTGGAACTTTAGATAGTCGTTCTCGGCGGTGTTTTTGGTCGCCATGTCGTTCAACTCGTTCAGTTGTCGCTTGAGGACGTTATGGTTAGCATATTCCTTCTGGTAAATGGACAATAGCTCGCTGTTTTGAGCGATGTTGTCTAATAGCCTTAGCTGGAAGTCGGCATTAGTGAGGAGGAGGGAGTCGTGTTGCGAGTGGATGTCAACCAACTGGTCACCAAGCTCTTTCATAGTCTGCAAAGCCACAGGGGTGTCGTTGACGAAGGCGCGGCTTTTCTTCTGCGGGTTGAGCTCACGGCGGAAGATGCATTCGGTCTCAAAATCGAGGTCGTTTTCTTCAAACAGAGGCCTTAGAGTCTCATCGTCAAGCTCAAACAAGGCTTCTACGACACATTTCTTGTCTTGGTCGTATAGCACCCCTGTATCGGCGCGGTCGCCCAAGGCAAAGCCTAAGGCTCCGAGTAAAATTGATTTGCCCGCGCCGGTCTCACCCGTAATGACATTGAAGCCGTTGTCGAAGCTGACGGTGAGCTCGTCAATGAGGGCGTAATTGCTGATGTGCAATTGCTTGAGCATAAACAGGGATTACATTCCTTTGTTTTGAAGCATGGTGTCGTAGCGCGACGACTGCGACGGATCGATGGTCTTCATGATGTTGGCGGCCTCGGTTCTGATCTTCATCTCGCCCTGTGAAAAGATTTGGACGATTTCGTCGCGTTTGCTCTCTACAAGGAGCTGCAGGAAATAGCACATGGAGTTGCGCTGATATACCGCCTGGAGGTTGGTGAGAGCACCGAGAATGGCTTCGCTGCCTTGGTCGGGGTGCTCGGCCATCACGTCTAATCCGTTGCGGTGGTAGTCGTAGATGAACTGACGTAACGGCAGGTAGCTTGAGTTGTTGATGTCGCTGATGATGGCATGGCGATTCTGTCGCCCTGTCGAGCTCCAACCGTTGTCAGAACCGCCTTCTTGGGGAGCGGCGTTGGCAATGGTTTCGGCGATTGCGAAAAAAGGATCACCACCGTTGGGAGAGAACGAGTCAAAGTCCAGACCGAGGAAGAGATAGACGTAGAAACCTATCGTGCTGGTGATGTTGGAGATGTAGGTGTTGGGGTTGAAGTCGAGCGTCTGACCGTCCGTGTATTCGAAGACGAACTTGCGGTCGATATAGTTGAACATCGGGGTGTTGTAGTTCGACTTGTAGACGGGACGTCGCAGCGCAAGGTTGATCTCTGCGGTGAAATAGTCTCCTTCACGGGCGGTTACGTCGACGAGTATCGAGCATTCGATTTTCTCCGCCTGACGGAAGTTGATTTCTGTGAATTTCGTATTGTTGACGAATTCGTAAAGGGAGGTCTGCAGGTTCTGGTAGATGGTCTTGTCGCTGCCTTCCACCTTGTTGGAATTGACGCGAACGTCACATTGTAGCTCTTGCGCCTGTAAGGAGCCTAAACTCATCATACAGCCGAAGACTACGAGTAGTGTAGCGAGGACTCTTTTCATGACTCTCCCTTTTTTGTGTTACAGTTCAGAAGGCTTCTTGGTTCTCCTTGGCAGGGTTGCGGAAGTAAATCTGGTCGTGGAGGAATTCGTGGATAGCAATCAAGGTGGGCTTGGGCAAACGCTCGTAGAACTTGGCGATCTCAATCTGCTCCTTGTTCTCAAACACTTCTTCCAGGCTGTCGTTAGTGATGGAAGCAAACGACTCGATCTTTTCGTTGAGCTCGGTTTTTATTTCTGAGGCGATTTGGTTGGCTCTGATAGACAGGATGGCCACGGTCTCGTAGATGTTGCCGGTGCCTTTGTAAAACTGGTCTTTCTGACGGGTGACAACCGTCGTTTCGGTCTTAATTTTCTTGAAATCCATGGTTTATTTTATGTTTTGTAATCTCTTTCTTGCTTTTTCGGCGATACTGTTAGTCTCGGCCAGGTATTTACTCCCAGGATAAAGGTAGGAGAGGGTGTTGCAATGTTCGATGCACGACTCGTAACGCTCACGCTGTTTCTCGGGGACGCTGTTCTCGGCATAGTCATAGTAGGTCTTGGCCATGTCGTATAAGATCTCCTCGCGATGCGGCGTGTTGGGATATTTCTTCAGCATGTTCTCAAACGAGGTGATGGCCGCACTGTAGTTTTCCATACGATAGAACAGCCTGCACATGTTGTAGTCTTTCTCTTCCAACTTGTTGTTGAGGTCGGTCAGCATCTGGTTGGCACGCTCAAGGCTATCGCTCTGAGGATAACGTTCACAGAAGGATTGCAACTGCTTAATGGCGTTGTGGGTGTTGGTTTGGTCAAGGCCCGATTCAGGCGAGAGCATATAGTTGCAGTAGGCATTCATGTAGGCCGCTTTCTCGGCGTCTTTCGAGAAGGGGTAGGTCTGCACAAAGCGGTTGTAGTAGTATGAGGCGATATCGTAGTCTTCTTGATAGTAGTAGCATTGGGCGGTCTTGTAGGTAATCGACTCACCACGCGGCGTGTTGCGGAACGAAGCTTGCAGAAGATCAAACAATTGCAAGGCATGGTTGTAGTCACCACGCTCGTAGTAGTCAATCGCTACCTCGTATTTCGCCTCGTTGTCGGTGCTCTTGATCAAACGGTTGAAGTCGTTGCACGAGGTGAAGGCCACGAGACCTAAAACTGCCAATATCAGAAGCCTATTTTTCATCGGGCTGCAAAATTACTCATTTTTGCGTTAATAACGAGTGGTTTTCGCTTTTATTTTTCGATGACGAGCTTTTCGACCTTGGTGCCGTCGGTTGTCAGCTGCAGGAAATACACACCCTGACCCAGCCCCGACGCGTCAATGCGGGTTGCTCCATTGCCTTCGCCCGACATGACTTCTTGCCCGATGCTGTTGAATAGCCTGTAACTGAATCTGCCCTTGACGTCGATGGTGAATTCACCGTTGTTGGGGTTGGGATACACGACGGTAGCACAGCAGTCTTCAGGCAGTGACATGTCTTTGATGGTGACCGTGACTTCTCCTGTGATTGTGTTGCCCTCTCCGTCGGTGACGGTGACTTTGTAGGTGGTCACTTCCTCGTTCGGCGTCGCGATGGGGTTATAGATGTTGGGATTGTTGAGTGTCTCAGCTGGCTCCCAAAGATAGGTGTAGTTGCCGTCGCCGCCAGTTACTGTCGCCGTAAGCTGAGAGCTGTCGCCTTCGTTGATGAGCTCGGGGTCGGCAGTGACTTCGATAGTGAGCGGGTCGTTGCCGCCGATGCAGACGACAGTGGCCACCCAGCCAGAGGCATTCACGCCCTGGTCAGAGGTGAAACGGAAGGTGAGGGCCCCTTCCTCGTTGGTGGCGGTCACCTCACCTGGACCGTTTGAGCCGTCGTAGCGACCTATCAGCGTGGCGTTGGTGGAGTTGCCATCGAACACATAGAGGTAGTCGTATCCTGCTTCGGTGTTGAATTCGACGAAGTTGACGCGTATCATACGGCCCTCAGTGGCAGGGAGGAAGGTCATCGTATAGTCCCTGTTGTTGTTGTAGTTGTTGTTGGGGCCGCCGTTGTCGTAGAACAAGGCGTTACAGGTCTCAACGGTGCCGTTTTGCATGTTGTAGGACTCGCGAACATGGATGTAGTTGGCACGGGTTAACGTCTCGCTGTTGCCTTCAGCATCAGAGATGGTCAGCGTGACATCAAAGTCACCCACTTCGTTGTAGGTGATATTGCTCGGATTCTGTTGTGTTGAGGTGGATGGGGTCCCGCCTTCGAAGGTCCAGCTCCATGAGACGATGTCGCCAAACGAACCGTCGGTGAAGTTGACATGGCCTCCCAGTGATACCTGTGTTGCAGAGGCGTTGAAATCTGCTACCATGCAGCTGCCGGGCACGAGCTGTACGTCAAGGTCGATGGTCTCGTAATCTCCCACGGTGACATCAATGAACTTCGGACAATAACCATCCTTGCTGACGACGACGGTCCAGTTGCCTCCCTTGATGGGACGGTGGAAGTCGCCCACAGGCAAATGGCTCTCCACATAGGAATACTGGTCGTCATGGCCACTGATAGTGATGGTGGCCTCAAGCGGCTGGCCGGTGATGGAGTCGGTGACGACGCCGTGGATGCCGTAGATGCATTGCGTCATATAGGCAAAGATGGAGTTCTTGTTGTAGTTCCAGAAGTTGGGTAGCTGGTTTCCACTGGGCAGCTTTGAGTTGGAGCATTCGATGGTCTCCTCGCGGCATTGGGCATAGCCGTTCATGTAGTCCTGACGGCCTCCGCCGATCATATACCACTGGGCACCGTTGGTGATCCCGTTGTTATAGTCGGTCATGTAGTTCGAGTTCACCTGATGCGTGAGGTCGGCATATTCGTGGCTGACGAGTTGCCACCAGGCATCATCGGCGTGGAGCGTGTAAGTGTTGTCCCAGGGATAGTTCATCACCTCTGCTCCGCCATGGTAGTTGGCAGCCATCACGAAAGGAACCTCGGCGGCAAAATCCATAAACCATTGGGTCTCGGTCTGGTATTCGTGCCCGTCGGGATGCGGTCCGCCATGTGGGTCGGCGTAGTTACGGTTCATGTCGATACCATTGGCGTTTTCGCGGGTGGCGCCGTTCACGTTGTTGTTGCCGCCGTGGTAAGTGCCGTCAGGGTTGGTGTTGGGACCGATGTAGAGATCGATGTTATTCATGACAGTCTGCACCTCAGGGGCGTCAGGGTTCTCGAGGAGGTAGTCGATAAGGCGGAGCATCATGATCCAGCCAGTGGTCTCGTCGCCGTGGATGGTGCTGGTATAGAGAAACTTGGGCTTGCCGTCACCGGAGCCGTTGTTGAGGTGGGCAATCAAGATCTTGCGGCCGCTGGGCAAGGTGCCGAGGGTGATGATCTCGCACTTGTCGGGATGGTCGGCGGCGAATTGGAACATCATGTTCTCGTAGGCATTATAGGTCGGGTAGCTGTCCCAATCGTATTGTGCACGGTTGCTGCCGTCCCACATGGCCACTTCCTCGCGCAGCGATGGCGGTGTTTGAAGCGTGACTTGGTATCCGAGCTTTTGGAAACGGGCGAAGTCTTCTCTGTTGGCGTAGGCGGTCACCACATTGCCGTCGACACGGTCGACAGAGATGGCGTGGGCAATGGCATGGAGGTCGTCGTTGCCGTTCAACTCAAAGGTGAAATAATACTCGTTGCGTTGCTGCATGAGCTGGCTCAATTCCTGCTGGCTCTTTTGAGCAAAGACACTGCCGCAAACCACTGTGGCAATGATGAGTATGAGATAGCGCAAGGTCTTCATCTTATTATTATTTTATTTGTCTTTTAATTGTTTCCATTCTTCTACGAGGTCAGCTTCAACTTTTTCGTTTGCCATCACCAGCGGCAGACGCAATACGTTTTCGCACAGTCCCATGTGGCTCATCAGGCATTTGATGCCGGCGGGGTTGCCGTCGGCAAAGATGAGCTGGTTCATGCGGAGCATGGCGTAATGCAGGCGCAGGGCCTCGTCGATTCGGCCGTCCTTCATGGCATGCATCATGCGGCTGAAGGGAGCGGTGTAGGCGTTGGCGGCCACTGAGATAACGCCTGTGGCGCCAAGAGCCATCAAGGGCTGGGTGATGCCGTCGTCGCCTGACAGCACGTCGAAGTCGGCGGGCTTGTCACGGAGGATCTCCATGATCTGCTGAAGGTTGCCCGAGGCTTCCTTCACGGCGACGATGTTGGGGTGCTTAGCCAGTTCCACGCAGGTGGCGGCTTGCAGGTTGACACCCACACGCCCTGGCACGTTGTAGACCACAACAGGCACAGGACTCGCATCGGCGATGGTCTCAAAGTGGGCCCTCATGCCGCGTTGATTGGGCTTGTTGTAATAAGGCACGACGCTCAGGATGCCCTGGATGCCGGTGAAGTCTTGTGCCTTGATGGCTTCAACGACGGCTTGCGTGTTGTTGCCTCCCATGCCGAGAAGCACGGGCAGACGACCGTTGTTGGCTTTCAGTACCGTGTCGATAACCAGTTTCTTTTCATCGGCCGTAAGGGTAGGAGCTTCGGAAGTCGTGCCTAACACGACCAAGAAGTCGGCGCCGTTGTCAACGACATGACCGACGATGCGTTGCAAGGCTTCAATATCTACGGAAAAGTCTTGCTTGAAAGGCGTGACCAAAGCCACGCCTGTGCCTTTAAATATGTTGTTCTTCATAGTATCGTTTGGTTTAATCCTAAATCAATCTCGCAGTTACGCGTCGTCATTGTTGTTGTGATCCCATCAAAGCCTTCAGGTAGTTGTGTAGCACGTGGATGTTGGAGACGGGGTCGGTGGCACGCGGGTTCTCAATAATCAAGTCGTAGATGCTCTGGTTCTTGCTCTGGTGGAAACAGATTCTGAAGTCCGTCTTCGGCAAGGTGGATAGGTAGTCGCTGATTTCAATGTTCTTGCCCGCCATGTTGATGAGTATCGCGCTGAAAGGCAGCTTTTTGAGAAACTCGTGTTTGTCGGGTTTCAGGACGCTCATGAAACCGAAGTCCTTGGGCGTGATCTCGGTGTAAAGGTCGCTCTGAAGAATGGTGTCTGACATCTGGTTGCAAAGGATGACAAAACCGCAGCGGTTGGCACCAAATAGGCTCTTCACACTACTCTCGATGTTTTTGACGATGCTCTTGTCGCCTTCGTCCAAGATAATCAAAATGGAGTTAACGCGCTGAAGATTAGGCATTTTTGTTACCGGTTTCTCGGCGAGGAACTGCTCTAAAGCACGTCTTAGGGCTCTATTTCTAAGGTAGGATGAAAAATTCATGCCGCAAATGTAGGGAAATTCTGCGAAATAACACCTGTTTTTATATAAAAACGCTAAATTTGCATTTTGGTTTTGTCAATGCATCACGAGATGCAATAAAATGATAAGAACATGATTATCACTGTATTAGGTACTGGTACTTCGCAGGGTGTGCCTGTCATCGGATGCACCTGTCCCGTATGCCAGTCCAAAGACCCGCGCGACAAGCGTCTTCGCACCTCCATTTTGATTCAGACCGACGAGGTCACGGTGGCCGTGGACGCCGGTCCCGACTTCCGCCAGCAGATGTTGCGTGAAAACGTCACCAAACTCGATGCGGTGCTCATTACCCACGAGCATAAGGACCATATCGGCGGACTAGACGACCTGCGTCCGTTTATCTTCAGGCAGCAGAAACCCATGACGCTGTATGTCGATGACACGGCCCTGCCTGAGATCAAGCGGGAGTATTCCTATGCCTTCGATGAGCATCCATATCCTGGCGCGCCTACCTACGACATCCGCCGCCTCGATGAGACGCCTTTCGACCTTGGCGATTTGCATTTCATCCCGATCAAGCTGAAACACTACACCTTGACTTGCTATGCCTTCCGCATTGGTAATTTCGCCTATGTCACTGACTTGAGTGAAATTTCCGAGGAAGCGATAGTGAAGCTGCAAGGTATTGATTATCTGATTATTGAGGCTTTGCAAAAGAAGAAACACTACTCACATCTCACTTTGGATGAGGCGATTGCGATTTCCCGAAGGGTGGGGGCGAAGAAGACCTGGTTCACGCATTGCAGCCATAGCATGGGCCTTGCCGCCGACGTCAACTCTGAACTCCCCGAAGGCATGATGCTCGCCTACGACGGACTGAAAATCCAACTTTAACTGAACAACTAAACAACTGAAAACTGCCAACTGATATGAAAGCAACCTATTCCCAAAGACTGATTAAACTCGCTGACTTAAACCACCACCAGACCTTTTTTGCAGGTCGCTGCTCGGAGTGGTTTTTGGAGAGTTCCTATTTTGCTGTGGCCCAGTATGTTGACACGAAAGATACAGTGCTTCTCGTGCTCCATGGCATCGACTTCAAGTTCCCGATTTTTGCGGGCGACATCGTCACTTTCGAAAGCAAGGTCATCTCGGTGGGTCGCAGCACGTTGACGGTCTACACAAAGATGTATCGTAGCTGTGAGCCCGAAAAAGTAGCCGCCGACGGCTTTGCCACCTTTTCCTATTTGGACGAGAACCATCATTCTAGGCCGCACGGTATCACGCTGGAGCCGGAAACCGAAGAAGAAAGATTCTTGCAGCAGCAGGCCTTGGAGGTGATGGAGGACTCGAAGAAGAGGGCTAAGGCGATGAATGAAAAAGCATTGTAGAGCTTGTCAATGATCTGATTATGAATGTAATAACTATAGGCAGAAGCCACGAAAATGAGGTGCAGATCAACGAGCCCTATGTCGGGCGACATCATTGCCAAGTTGTCCAATACGACGACGGGTCGTTTTGCCTTGTTGATTTTGGCAGCAGGAATGGCACTTATGTCAATGGTAGGCGCATTCAAGGCACTGTGACGCTTGTACCTAAAGATGTGGTAAAGATTGGTGATATCGTTTTGCCATGGATGAGCTATTTCAATCGGGTAGTCCCTCCCTCTTCTCCGTGCCGGAAAACGAAGGCATTGCCTATAGTATTAGGATCTGTAGGTGGCGTGTTGCTGCTGGTGATGGCGGTGGCCGCCTTCTTGTTCCTGCGGTCTCGTATAGGCGATTCAGACAAAGTGATCGCTTTTGAGGGAGATTATCCTGATGTCGTGTCCGTTGAGATGAAGGATACGGACGGGATCTCTTATACCGTCGAGGCCATAGAAGGGCAGGTATGTGTGTGGTTTGAAGAGACGGTTTCGTATAAAGACGCAAGTAAGGTCATTAAGAAATTGAATGGTAAAATTGTGGCGCAAATACCTAAAAATGGGTATTATTTGGTTGAAGTGCCGGCAGATGAGGTGCAAGTTTTTATGGACAATATTATAATGCAAAAGAGAGTTCGTTGGGCATACCTGAATATGGTTTCTTATCCTTGTAAGGCCAGAACCTACATTTTGGATAGCTTTAATCCAGATAATGATCGTCCCAATGACACTGCTCATGGTTATATTGTGAAATATGCTTTTAAGGAATATGCCAAGGAGGCTCCATTGAAAACTTACAATATAGGAAGAACGGATGGGGCGGGTGTTTGTGATGAAAGACACTTGAATTATATGTGTAAAAACAATGAATTTTTTGCGTTGGATAGCATTTCACAGTTTCATAGCGATGGTCCGGTAATTATAAATATGTCTTATGGCCCCAATTTGCCTGGACGTGAAGATGGTTATTTTTGGGATGATGCTACAGCTTGGGCAAGAAAGAGTTATATGGCTTCATATAGAGATGCATTAAAGACTACAATTTATAATATTGTTGATACACCCCTCAGGGATAAAGACTATATTATTGTTGTTGCTGCCGGAAATGAAGGGGTGAAAAACTTCGGCGAGTCCGTATTGTCTTATCTTCGAAAGGAACTGGACCCGAAAGAAATCGAAATTATGGACAAACATTTTCTGTTAGTGACAGCTGGAGAAGAGGATAGGGTGGATAGGCATTATAACAAAATGAAGAGTTTGCAAAGAGAATGTGATGAAATCAGATGTGAGGCTTATTCTGTATTTGCAGATCAGAGTTTGAGAGAGCGAGCTCGTGAACTGGACTCATCTATTGTTGTAGAATTGTTATTATATGAAGATTGTAAGCAGTATTCCAATGAAATGGAACGTGGTCAATACGACCCGTGGGTGACCAAAGTGGACATTTCAGACTTTGAATTTCATGGAGTAGAAGAAATGGGTACTTCCTTCGCTGCGCCTCGTGCAGCAGCCATTTTGTCAAAAGTAGCTAACGAGTTGGATCTCACTGGCGCGGAAGTGCTGCGATATGCAAGGGAAGTGACACAAAGAGATGGCGAGCTAACAGAGGAAGCGATACGCCAGACTGCAAAAGCGCACAAGCTGTCAAATTCTACAGGAAACTCGTCGACTAATGTGGGAATATCAACTTCAAGCGGTTCATCGTCAACAACTGGTTCATCGTCAACAACTGGTTCTTTGCCGACAACTGGCTCTTCGTCAACAGGTGGTTCAGCATCGGGAGGTTCTGCGTCTACAGGTGGTTCGTCATCAACAGGTAGTTCATCATCAACAGGTGGCTCGTCGTCAACAGGCAATTCTTCATCAACTGGCGGTTCCACTCTTCCTAATGGGAATCCTGCCGAAAAGGCGGCTCGCCGTGTCTGTGCAGCGATGTGTTCAGGAGATGTTTCGACAATCCGATCTTTGACGACTGATGATATGTATGAGGTGATTATGCGCACTTTTTATGCTGCTATGGAAAAGGTGGATGAAAACACAAGACAAATGGCCAAAAAGAAGTATTTAGAATCTAAAACTGAAACGAAAAGAATTGATGAAAACCGTGTCGTTGTTAGGTTCTTGGATTTTGGCCCCAATGGGGATAAATATTTTGACTGTTATATGATGAAGAACGGGGGCAATTGGTTGTTGTATTGGGCACAAGAAGAAGTCCGATAGTTTATTCAGATTTGCTCTCCGAAAAACTTGGATACCATAGTTTGCAATACAAAAAGAAGAAGAGGATGACCCTATTTTAATAGTTCCTTCGGATAGCAAATAAAATGCTTCACCACAGGCTGCGATAGCACTGAGATATTGAGTTGGTCGGAGGCTTCGCTGATGTCCTTCATCGTGCCGTCTTTGTATAAAATGTTGATGGCCGGTTTCTTGGGATGGTAGGCGTGGTTTGATGAAACGCCCTGCAGCAATGCGTAATCCGCTTCTTCCAACGACCATCCATAGTACTGCGCAATCTTTTTGCGTATCTCCTCGATATAGCTCGGGTCGAACTCGCCGTCGCGCATCTCGATTCTGAACAGATGTCTGTCCGTCAGCCTTCTGCAGAGCTCCGAGAGCACGCGGTCCTTGTCGTCGCGCCAGGCCTTCACCGCCGTCATCACATCGAAGTCGTCCAACTGGCAGAATTTGTCCAAAACGAAGTCGGGGTCGTCGCTCTCGAAAGGCTTCTGACTCTTGAGGAAGAACGACAGAGCAGGGGTGGCAAACAAATCGCGCTCTTGACTGAGTATTTTGGCCCGTTTCAAGATGTTGCGCAGCATATACTCTGCGCTCAGCACGGCCTTGTGCATGTATACCTGCCAATACATGATGCGCCGCGCCACGATGAAGCTCTCCACGGAATAGATGCCCTTGGCCTCGATGGCCAACTCGTTGCCGACCACCTCCATCATCTCCAACAGCCGCTCGGCATTCACACTGCCCTCGGCCACGCCGGTGAAGAAGCTGTCGCGCTTCAGGTAGTCGATGCGGTCGACATCCAACTGACTGGAAATGAGTTTGGTAAGAAATCCCTTTTCGTATTCTCCCTTGAACATCTGAATGGCCTTGCCCAAGCGTCCATCATGGATTTCGTTGAACTTCTGCATGACCATCAACGACAGCTCTTCGTGGGTCACACCCTGAACGATACTGTTCTCCAAGGTGTGCGAGAACGGACCGTGACCGCTGTCGTGAAGCAGGATGGCGAGGGAAGCGGCCTCCATCTCCTCGTCGGTAATGTCGTAGCCCTTGCCACGCAACAGCTGTATGGCACGTCGCATCAAGTGCATTGTGCCCAGGCTGTGGGCGAAGCGCGTGTGGTTGGCTCCTGGATACACCAAGTTGGTCATGCTGACTTGCTTGATGCGTCTAAGACGTTGGAAATAAGGATGCTCGATGATATCGAAATGCAGCTCGTCGGGGATACTGACAAAGCCGTAGATCGGGTCGTTGAAGATCTTCTTTTTGTTCGAGGGAGTGGCCATGGACTTCAAAATTTGCCGCAAAGGTAGTTCTTTTTAAATAGTTTATAAAACAAAAAACGTATTTTTGCGTTACCTCCATATAAACACACAATCTATGGACAAAACGACAATCCTTTGGGCCGACGACGAGATCGATCTCCTGAAGCCCCATATCATGTTTTTGGAACAAAAAGGCTATGAAGTAATTACCGCCAACAACGGCTCCGACGCCATCGACCTTGTGCGTCAACATCATTTCGATATTGTATTTTTGGACGAGCAAATGCCGGGCATCTCTGGCATCGAGGCTCTAGAAGTCATCAAGCGCGAATACCCCAACCTCCCCGTGGTGATGATTACTAAGAGTGAGGAGGAACGTATTATGGAGGATGCAATAGGCTCTAATATAGCGGATTACCTTATTAAACCAGTGAACCCGAATCAGATCCTGTTGTCATTAAAACGTAACCTTGAGAACCGTACCTTACGCGATGAGAAATCGTCGATGAAGTACCAACAGGAGTTCCGAAAAATCAGCATGGACCTCAACAACAACCTCAACTTCGACGAGTGGGTTGACCTCTATAAGAACCTGGTGAGATGGGAGCTGGAGCTGCAGAAATCCACTGACGAAGGCATCAAGGGTATCCTTGCCGACCAGAAGCAGGAGGCCAACACGCAATTCACGCGTTATATCGAAAAGCATTATGCAGACTGGATCCAAGGTAAATCGGAGAAGCCTGTAATGTCGCACACTGTCGTACGCGACAAGGTAATCCCCCGCCTCGACGAGAGCGACAAGCCGCTGTTTCTCATCGTCATCGACAACCTTCGCTACGACCAATGGAAGGCCATCCAGCCGCTCGTTGAGAACTACTTCCGCGTGGAAGCCGACGACATCTATTATAGCATTTTACCTACCACCACGCAATATGCTCGCAACGCGCTTTTTGCCGGACTGATGCCGCTTGAGATACGTCGCCGTTACCGTCAGTGGTGGGTCGACGAAGACGAAGAAGGCACTAAGAACCAATTTGAGGGTGAACTTCTCGGCGAGCAGTTGAAGCGTTTCGGCAAAAACATCAAGTACTCTTATAACAAAGTGCTGAACCTCCAGGCGGGCAAGAAACTCTACGAGCAGATGTCGAACCTGATGCCCAATAGACTGAATGTCATCGTCTACAACTTCGTTGACATGCTCTCTCATGCCCGCACCGAGATGGAGATCATCCGCGAATTGGCCGACGACGAGGAAGCCTACCGTTCGCTGATGTATTCCTGGTTTGAACACTCCAGCCTTTTCGACATGATGCGCTTCATCGCCGAGAAAGGCTGCGATATGATCATCACCACCGACCATGGCTCCACCTACGTGAAAGACCCAGTCAAGATTTTGGGCGATCGCGAGGTGAATACCAACTTGCGCTACAAATATGGCAAGAACCTGAAATACAACCCGAAAGAGGTCTTCGAAGTGAAAGACCCCGAGAAGATTTTCTTGCCTAAAGCCAACCTCAGCACAACCTACGTCTTTGCAGGCGAAAGCGACTTCTTCGCCTACCCGAACAACTACAACTATTACGTGAGCTATTATCGCAACACCTTCCAGCACGGCGGCATCTCAATGAGTGAGATGCTGATTCCTGTGACGCATTTGACGGCAAAGTAAGGAGCTTCCCTTCGGGAATGGAGTTTTCGTTATAATTAACAGCGGCGGCAGGTAGTGCTTACTATGAGTATGCGCCACAAGCCGCCGCGGTTTACAATACGAACCGCTTTCCATTCCCGAAGGGAATCTCTATTATTTCCAAAAGTATTATCTTTGCAGCGTAAAACGTTTGCAATGAAGGATAAACAGTTCAAAATAAACAGTGTCGAAGCCTTGTCAGAGGTTTCCGATTACCTGATTTCTCTACGAGAGGAGGCCGACGTCGTGGCCTTTTATGGCTCGATGGGCGCGGGCAAGACCACACTCATCAAAAACCTGTGCCATAGAATGGGGGTCACCGATGAGGTCAACAGCCCGACGTTCGCCATCGTGAATGAATATGTCACAGAAGAAGGTGAATCGGTGTATCATTTTGATTTCTACCGTATTAAGAAGTTGGAAGAGGCTTACGACATTGGCTACGAAAACTACTTCTATAGCGGCAACCTCTGCCTCATCGAGTGGCCTGAGATGATTGAGCCGCTGCTGCCTGAAAAGTATATCCGAGTGGAGATTAAGCATGGTGAAACGGATGATGAGCGTGTTATTGATTGTCAAGTGGTTGAAGCATGAAAGATAAACTGAAACAAACGATTTCCGAAGCCTCACAGATTTTCATCCTGACCGACAAAAATGTGGCCCCATTCTGGCTGCCTGAGGTGGCGCATTGGCTGCACTGCGAAACGGCAACAGACATCGTCATCAAACCAGGCGAGCAGCACAAAAACCTCCAAACCATCCAACGCATTTGGAAGACGCTGATGAAGCACCGTGCCGACCGTAACACCTTGTTAATCAATCTCGGAGGCGGAACTATCACCGACCTGGGTGGCTTCGCGGCTTCCACCTACAAGCGCGGCATTATGTTTATTAATGTCCCGACCACTCTCCTAGCCATGGTGGATGCAGCGATAGGAGGGAAGACCGGCATCGATTTCGGTGGTGCCAAAAACCAAATCGGCACCTTCGCAGAGGCAGAAGAGGTGCTGGTCGACCCCGTTTTTTTATCCACACTGCCCCGAAGGGAAATCCTCTCCGGCATGGCTGAAATGTTGAAATATGGTTTTATTGCTGATGCCAAGTTGTTGGAAATCAACATTGGAAATTATCAGGATTTTATCCTTCGTGCAGGCGAAATCAAACGGGAAATTGTGAAGCAAGACCCTCGTGAAGAAGGCATCCGTAAGATATTGAACTTCGGTCACACACTCGGTCATGCCATTGAAAGCCATTGCATGACGACGAATCATCCGTTGTTGCATGGTGAGGCGGTCTCCATGGGAATGTGTGCCGCCTTATGGCTCTCTGTGAAGCATTTGAGACTGGATAAAAAAGCGTTGCTAAACATTGAAAAACAGTTGCCTATACTCCTCTCGGAAGCTGAAGTTGTTCTTTCTAAAGAGGATATTGAGCCTATCATGTCATACCTAGCATACGACAAGAAAAACAAGGGGAAAAAGCCGCAATTTGTGTTGCTTGAGGCCGTCGGGAAACCTGTATGGGATGTGGAAGTGGAACTTGATGCAATTGAGGCGGCACTAGGATATGTCATCACTAAGGTGAATGAAAGATGAAACTGCATTGCGACATCACCCTGCCTCTCAGCAAGAGCGAAAGTAACCGCGCCTTGATGATCGCTGCATATGGGGGCTTTACGCCTGACTTTCGGAACCTTTCGGATTCTAACGATACAAAGGTTCTAGTTGAAGCATTCAGTAGACTGCCCTCTATGTCATTGACTACGTCGAATGCAGAGCATTTCCTGCGTAGGGATGTGGGAGGGCTTGAATCTATAGAAGGCAGACCGCAAATCATCGACATCGCCGACTGCGGCACCGCCGCCCGTTTTCTGGCCACCTACCTGGCCTGCCATGATGGCGATTGGCTCCTCACAGGAACGGAACGAATGAAGCAGCGCCCTATGTCGCCTTTAGTGGATGCGTTGCGTATTTTAGGTGCTGACATTCAATATGCTGAAAAAGAAGGTAGCCTGCCGCTACATATCAAAGGACAACCCCTTCAAGGGGGCAAAGTGTCCGTCGACATGACCCAAAGCAGTCAGTTCGTCTCTTCGTTGTTATTGGCAGCCCCGATGTGGCCCCAGGGCCTCGAATTGGAACTTGTCGGTGACCTAAGCTCATTGCCCTATCTCGACATGACGCTTTCGATGCTCGGCCATTTTTCGGCGCATGCTGAAAAGCGAGGCAGTACCATCGTGGTGCATCCGCAACCCTATCAGAGACAGCACTTTACGATTGATGGCGACTGGAGTGCGGCGTCTTATTGGTATGAGATAGCGGCATTTAGCGAAGAATGCGAGATTCGGCTAAGGTCACTGAACCGGTCGACTCTCCAAGGCGACGCCATCATCGCCGAATGGATGCAACAACTGGGTGTCGGCACTTTCATTGAAAACGATGCCATGATTTTGCGAAAAATCCATTTCGAAAAACACCCGTTGACTTTCGATTTTTCCCAGCATCCCGACCTCTATCCCACTATGGCTGCCACATGCGCTGGATTGCATGTCGACGCCACTTTTTCAGGTCTCAACAACCTCGCACTTAAAGAATCCGATAGGGTTGCAGCCATGCAAACTGAGTTGGCGAAACTGCAGGAGAAAACGGTGTGTTTCAGCTCTCATGGCGACCACCGTATTGTGATGGCGTTGGCGCCCCTCGCGATGCTTGTCGGTCCAGTTTCTTTCGACCATCCTGAAGTGGTGAAAAAGTCCTATCCAGGCTTCTGGAACGATGCTCCTTTTTTGCAGTCTTGAGTAAAAAAAACGAGGTTTTTGGGATTATTCCTCTTTTATAATAGGAAAATCCGTACCTTTGCACGATTTTTTTTTCATATTTTGCCATGAAAGTTGAGCTGTTTGTACCTTGCGTCATCGACCAGTTCTTCCCACGTGTCGCTGCCAACACCATGAAGGTCTTGCAACGCACGGGTGTGGAGGTGGAATACAACCCGGAGCAGACCTGTTGCGGGCGTTTCGCCTATCATGCTGGCTTCCTGGAGGAAGCCAAGGAACTGGGCGACAAGTTCCTCAACGATTTCTCGTACGACGGACCTGTGGTGGCCCCCTCGGCGGCCTGCGTGTATTACATCAAGAAGCATTACCCGGAACTCTTCTTTAACACTGCCAATCACTTGAACTTCAAGCGGATGGTGGCTAATGTCTATGAACTGACTGATTTTCTGGTCAACAAGGTGCAGTTCGACGACTTCGGTGCCGAATTCCCCTATCGGGTGACCTTCCACGACAGCTGTAGCGCGCTCCGTGGCTTGGGTCTCGGCAAGGAAGCCCGTCAGCTCCTCTCAAAGGTGAAAGGCCTGGAGTTGGTGGAGATGAAGCAGACTGACCTGTGTTGTGGCGCCGACTTCTCGCTGAGGATGAACCACGAGACTTTGGCCGAAGGCATGGCCAATCACAAGGTGAGGAATGCCCTCAACACAGGCGCGGAATACATCGTCTCGACCGACATGACATGCCTGATGCATCAAAAGGCCTACATCGAGAAAGAAGACTTGCCCATTAAGGTGATCCACATCGCCGATGTGCTCGCCTCGGGGTGGGAGTAAACAAAGATATGAACGACTACTATATACACGAAAGCAGCTATGTCGATGACAACGTTGTTATCGGCAAGGGGACGAAGATTTGGCATTTCTGCCATATCCAATCGGGTGCTGTGATTGGCGAGAACTGCTCGTTTGGACAAAACGTCAACGTGGGCAACAACGTGAAGATTGGAAACGGCGTGCGTGTGCAAAACAACGTCTCCATCTACGAAGGCGTTGAGATTGAAGACCACGTGTTCTGTGGACCGAGTTGCGTATTCACCAACGTGACTACGCCGCGGGCCCATTTCCCTGTGCACGGTGTCTACGCCAAGACCCGCATCTGCGAAGGCGCCTCGCTGGGCGCCAACTGCACCGTGGTGTGCGGGCATACAGTTGGCAAGAGCGCCCTCATCGCTGCCGGTGCCGTGGTCACCAAAGACGTGAAGCCATATGCCCTGATGGCCGGCGTGCCCGCCCGACAGATTGGCTGGGTGTGCGAATGTGGGCAACGCCTCGATGCATCACTGCAATGCTCATGCGGTCGCCGCTATGCAGAAATCAATGGTCAATTAACTGAACAACTGAACAACTGCTAACCAAACAACTGACAATGCAATTCAGAGATCTTAAAACTCAATATACCGTCTTGAAGGACGAAATGGACAAGGCCATCCTCGACGTGGTCGCCTCGTCAGCCTACGTTATGGGCCCGAAAATCAAGGAGATGGAGACTGCTTTTGCTGAGTATGTCGGCGTGAAGCACTGCATCGCTTGCAACAGCGGCACCGATGCCTTGTTGCTGGCGTTGAAAGCCTGGGACGTGAAGCCTGGTGATGCTGTTTTCGTGCCCAGTTTCACCTTCTTCGCCTCGGCCGAGGTCATCGCTATGCAGGGCGCTACGCCCGTCTTCGTCGATGTCGACAAGGACACGTTCAACATCGATGTGACTGACCTTGAACGTAAGGTGGAGCAGACGCTGAAAGCGGGTAAACTCACGCCTCGTGTCGTCATTGCTGTCGACTTGTTCGGCCTTCCTGCTGACTTCAAGGCCGTCCGTAAAGTGGCTGATAATTATGATCTGTACGTCCTCGAAGACGGTGCCCAAGGTTTCGGAGGCCGCATCGGCGAGCAAAAAGCGTGTACCTTCGGTGACATTGCCACCACCTCGTTCTTCCCCGCCAAGCCCGTAGGATGCTACGGTGACGGCGGAGCGGTGTTCACTGACAACGACGAATGGGCAAATCTCATTGACTCCTTCCACATCCATGGGAAGGGTAGCGACCGTTACGATAATATCCGCATCGGCATGAACTCGCGCATGGACAGCATCCAGGCAGCCATCCTCCTCGTCAAGCTGAAGGCATTCAAGGACTATGAACTCGTCGATGTCAACAAAGTGGCGGCACGTTATACCGAACTGCTGAACGACGTGGCTAAGACTCCTGTTGTTCCCCAAGGCTTCTATTCGAGCTGGGCGCAATACACGATACAGGTTGCCAGTAAGGAAGTCAGGGCTGGCTTGCAAACCGCTTTGAAGGTCCTCGACATCCCCACCGCCATCTACTATCCCATCCCGATGCACCGGCAGACGGCGTTTAGTTACCTGAACCTTGACGACAACCGCTGCCCTGTTGCCGACCAGTTGGCCGACACGGTGGTTTCGTTGCCCATCCATCCCTACCTTTCCAGCGAGGACCAGGACACGATTTGCAACGCCATCCGTGAATTCCTGAAGAAATAAAACTGTTGACTGGCATGGGTGTTAGGACCTTTTTCAACGACATGATTGCTCGCGACAACTACGACGAGGTGATGGAATACCTTGCCGTAACTGAGACCCAACATGCCCCAAGGTTCGAGTTTGACAACGCCCCCGAGCAGCTCCGCGAGCTTATTGAGGTAGCCGAGACGCCCCGCGGCCCCGAACGCTCGAAATGGCTCAACGATTACGCAGCGAAGTCGTGGGCCGAGCCTGATGGTGAGGCTGAGGTGCTGCTGGCCGAGGATCATCTCAACGCCATCCGTTACCTCAACCGTTACCTACGCAGCGCCAATGCTAAACTAAAACAGGACGGTTATTTAGTGTGTGGATTCGACACCTCCCAAAAACGCCGCGTACAAATCTTCAGCAAGTACCCTAAGTTTTTTGCATATATCGTTTATTTCTTTGATTTCTTCTGGCATAGGATGTGCCCAAAGATGCTCCTGACACGCCGTTTCTATTACCTTTGTACCAGTAAAGTGAGGAAGGTGTTCCCAAGGCCCGAGGTGCTGGGACGACTTTATTATTGCGGCTACGATGTGGTGAGCGAACAGTATATCCACGACCGTTATTGCGTTATTGCCCAGAAGAAACGTCAACCCAGCCGTGAGCAGCATACCTATTGCACATTGATTAGATTGAGGAGGATAGGGAAGGATGGAAAGTTTTTCAACGTGTTCAAATTCAGGACGATGTATGCTTATTCGGAGTATCTCCAGACCTATATCTATGAAAACAACGACCTTGATGTGGGTGGCAAGTTCAGCGATGACTACCGCATCACTGAGTGGGGCCGTTACCTCCGCAAGACATGGCTTGACGAGTTGCCTATGTTCATCAACGTCCTCAAAAGACAGATGAAGCTGGTGGGCGTCAGACCCTTGAGCCAACAGTATTTTAAATTGTATTCGAATGAATTGCAGGAACTTAGGATCAAGACCAAACCGGGACTGCTGCCACCGTTTTACGTTGATATGCCAGAGACGTTGGACGAAATCCAGGAGAGCGAGCGCCGTTATCTGGAGGCTTATTTGCAGCATCCCTTCCGTACCGACTGGAGGTATTTTTGGAAAATCGTTGGCAACATCATTTTCAAAGGCAAGAGGTCCAAATAAAAGCAACAGAAAGGTTGCTTTTTTTCTTGTATTATTTGAAAAATAATCCTTACATTTGCAGATTGTAAATTTAGGTGTATTATAGCCTGAATCGAACATAATCACTGCCTTTCGATATATTTGGCAAGTGATTTAAAGACAAATAGTTATGCATTCTTGATGTGAGTCAAGTGGCGAAGCTTTACACTTTTTTATGAGACGTAACAAATACATCAAAGACGAGACTGCTGGCAAGGGACTCAAGCGTGATGCTGATGCTGTGCCTGCAGGCAGGTCAACTGAAGACGAAAATTGGACCACCATCATCAAGCCTAGAAACAAGCTTTTTGAGGTAAATCTGAAAGAAATATGGGACTATCGCGACCTGTTGGTCTTGTTTGTGAAGCGCACCATCACTGTGCAGTACAAGCAGATGATATTGGGTCCGTTGTGGTGGATTATCCAACC
>JAEEGL015077440.1_pt1 | contig 33030 bp, 35 predicted proteins | sample 9134231 | NCBI WGS metagenome assembly JAEEGL01 (sample SAMN16246548, study PRJNA631951) | gut metagenome | biome: gut microbiome; feature: rumen; material: fiber-attached | host: Bos | place: Iran: Karaj | collected 2018-10
AAGCACCTGTTTTTCAAATTTGTTTTACAAAAGCAGGATGAGTATAAACTGAAGATGAAGCAACACTACAGTCTTGTAACGAAGTATGATCAAATAGATACAAAGTATGTCTGCGAATCTATTGTACCTCCTTTGGGACGTTGGATATGGAAAAAGGAGTGGGTTAATAATGTTATATATATGCCGTTCGAAATGCTCTCTGTTCCTGTTCCTGTTGGGTTTTCCGAATGCCTTGAAAGTGGCTTTGGGAAAGATTGGATGGTCCCTAAACAAATAGGATCTTTGCACGGAAGTATTCTTTTCGATGTTGAAAAGCCATATACTGAGTATTTAAGAAAAGGATAATTGTCGGTATAGTTATAAAATAGTGTCCATCATGAATGTTGCAGTTATAATTGCAGCTGGTTCAGGTCATAGAATGGGACAGGATATTCCTAAACAGTTTATCAATGTCTTTGACAAACCGGTTTTGATCTATACTTTGGAAGGGTTTCAGAAGCATCCGATGATAGATGCTATCGAAATCGTGTGTTTGGAGGGCTGGGAATCGGTTGTATGGGCATATGCAAGGCAATTCGGGATAGATAAACTTAAATGGATTGTCAAAGGTGGAAAAACGGGTCAGGAATCCATACGGAACGGGGTGTTTAATCTAGAGGGAAAACTGTCGGAAGGTGATATCGTTATTGTGCATGATGGGATTCGCCCTTTAATCGAACCACTTGTTCTGACGGATGTGATTGAAAAGGCGACACAATTTGGGAATGCAGTCACCTCAATGCCTTATAATGAGCAGATTTTCGTCGTAAGTGAAGATGATTCATCTACAACCACAAAGTATATACCTCGAGAGACACTTAGGAGAGTATCGACTCCCCAAGCTTACAGATTCGGACTTCTGAATGAGAAGTATCATGAAGCATTCGAAAAAGAGATCGGGATTTATGGTTCTTCCTATGCCAATACGATGATGGTTGAACTTGGTGTACGTTTGCATTTTGCAGCTGGCTCAGATAAGAATATCAAATTAACCACGAAAGACGATCTTGAATTGTTCAAGGGGTACATTTCAAAAGAAAAGAAAGACGGATGGCTGAAATAGTATTGAATAAGGAGCATCCTTATTATCAGGATGATATCAAATATGTTCTTTCAACGAAGGGCATTGAGACACTGAGGGGTAAGCGTGTTTTGATAACGGGCGCTACTGGTTTAATAGGCGTTCATTTGACTGACGTATTAATGCGCCTTGGTGGTGTTCAGGTTATTGCTGTCGGCCGCAATAAGGAGAAAGCCAGGGCGCGATTGGGAGAGTATTTTAGGCATCCGGATTTTACATTTCTCGAACAGGATGTCTTACATCCTTTTCCCGAAGGATTATACACAGATATCATAGTACCTCTTGCCAGTAATACCCATCCCCTGGCTTATTCCCTGTATCCAGTCGAAACCGTTCTTATCAACGTCAGAGGTGCGGAGAATGCCCTTTCATTAGCCAAAAAGTGTGGCGCAACTGTATTGTATCCATCCACGGTTGAGGTTTATGGTGGCTCTGACGGGAAAGAATCATTCTCGGAGACAGACACTGGTAGATTAAACCTTGCTACATCTCGCGCATGTTATACTGAGTCAAAGCGTGTTAGTGAGGCCTTATGTCAGTCCTATTTATCCGAGAATGGGGTTGAAACCAAGATTGTCCGGCTGCCGCGTGTGTTTGGACCGACCATGTTGGGATCTGATACAAAGGCTTCTTCCCAGTTTATCATAAAGTCTCTTCGCCGGGAAAATGTTGTTTTAAAGAGTAACGGAGATCAGTTTTTTTCGTATTGCTATGTCTCAGATGCAGTCGCAGCGATGTTGTTTATCCTCTTAAATGGAAAGACTGGAGAGGCTTACAATGTGTCAAGCAGTACATGTGATATCCGCTTAAGAGATTTCGCAAAGATATGTGCTGAATTCAATGGAAGACAAGTTGAGTTCGACTTGCCTTCTGTTGCAGAGTCAAGAGGGTACAGTATTGCAGATAGGGCCATCTTAAACAGTAGCAAATTAAAAGCACTTGGTTTTATCCCTAATTATGGAATAAAAGAGGCCTTAGAAAGAACGATAGCTATTCTATCATGAGTTTCTAGGAGTTTAGTATGAATTTGGACGCAGAAATCAGAAAGGGATACTTAATCTCGTCTGAAATGAAGAGGGTATGGCAAGTTCAGATGACCTTGCTTAAAAAACTATTGGATGTTTGCCAAAAGCATCATTTACGGGTTTGGGGCGATGGAGGGACTATGCTAGGCACTGTCAGGGAACACGGTTACATACCATGGGATGATGACATTGACATGGTGCTGCTACGACCTGACTACGACAAGCTGGTCCAATTGGCGCAGTCGGAGTTCAAGCCTCCTTTTTTCTTTCAATGCGGTTACACGGATCATTTTTATCCGAATGGACATGCGCGGTTGCGAATGGATGGAACAGCTGCTATTCCGCTTAATCTTGCATCCCCGTATTCTAAAAAACATCTTGGTGTTTTCATTGATGTTTTTCCTTATGATGCTGTTCCTGATAATAAGGATGATGAATTGTCCCAGATTAGACAACGTGATGTCTTATTCAAGCTCTTACGACTTGTGGAAAAAGGATGGGATCCAATTCATCCATTTTCTTCGATAAAATACGTACTGAAACGATCACGTTATAAGAGTCTCTATGCACAATATGAGAATCTATTCCGAAAGTATTCGATTGATGATAATAGATTCATTTCCTGCTACTCCTTTCAGGTGAATCCGCGTCATTTTCTTCGAGAAAAAGAGTGGTATTCAGAAACCGTATACTTACCCTTCGAAGATGTTATGATGCCTCTTCCTAAAGAGTATGACAAGATTCTTAGATTACAATATGGAGATTATATGACACCTGTCAAAGCTCCCTCATATCATGACGGTTTCTTGGTCTTAACAACCGAAAAATCCTACCAAGAATGCCTAAAAGAAAGGAGAAGAGAATTGTTAAAAAAGCAAATGCATAGGTATTCGAATCGAATTAAACAAGTATTCAAGAGATTCTGATGCGTCCACTAATCCAATTCTTTTTCTTTTCGTTTATCTTCTGGATTCTTACATCATCATGTGAGAAGTTGACTTTGGACGGATACGGGCAGGAGACCAATGAGTTTCTTAAAACATACTCTCCTCTAGCCTTCATCGAAAACGATGAGGGAAATTATTCTATTGCATTTAGTTGTGATTCGACGAATTCAAAGGGATTGGATGATTTTATGCGTTCATATTCCTCTATACATATCTCGGGTAAAGAGAGTGAGAGAGTTATTTTTGTACTTGGAGTTTCGGATCATGAGGAGTCTCTGCGGGCCTTTAGGGAAATAGATGGATTTGGGTTCTGCGTTAGTGTCAAAGATAATCATCTAATAATTGTTGGGTCTGATGAGACATGGACAGCTCTTGCGCTATACGCGTTAGAAAATGCACTTTTTCCTGATGGTATCACTCCAAAGGATAGTATTCTAGTTATTCCAAATAACTTACACATTAAGTATAATAGTAGAGATCCACAATTATTATCCCTATTGATTCGTGAAGGGTATCCTTTTGCCTTGCAGTCAGAATATATTATGTCATGTCCAGGCCAAGGGGGCTGTACTATTCCTCAAGGTATTGCTTGCGATGGGAAGTTTTATTATTTCATATTAAAAAACGATGATGACACTCAGTCGATTGTGTTTAAATATGATATTCATTCATTGAAAGAAGTGAAGCATTCTGCTGTATTAAATACAGGCCATTCAAATGATATGACATTCAATCCAGATACAGAGTCACTAATTGTTGCTCATGGGATGTCGCAAGGGAACATACTTACCATGATTAATGCCAAGAGTTTGTCTGTTGTCAAAAGTTTCAGAATCAACGTGGGGGCAGGCGCTATTACATATAACAGTAAAAGAAAACAATATGCGCTTAGTCAAGGAGGGACTTCGCTCCATATAATGGACAAAGATTTTAGTATTCTTAATTCTTATTCTCGCAGTAGAATCAGTGGATACACCGCACAAGGGATGGGTTGTGATGATGCTTTTGTTTATTTTCCTATGAGTGGATCCAGAAAGAATATTTTACTAGCTTTTGACTGGGAAGGGAATTTGGTATCAAAAATGGATATGGGGTTGTCATTAGAGTCGGAAAGTATGTTCTACGCCAATAGTGATTATTATGTGTGTTTGAGGTATAATGGCGCTGCTCTTTACCGTATAAAGCCCATTTTGTTTTACCATTTCAGAGGAAGAGAGAATTAGTGTAATGAATAAATATTAGGATATGTACAAAAACCGTATTGTAGTTTATACTTCTGGAACATTCGACATGTTTCATTCCAATCACCTGAAGATGATTGAATACGCCCGTGGACTGGGTGATACACTAATCGTTGGAGTTAGCACCGATGAGTTGGTCGCCAGTTATAAGAATCCACCCATTATTCCTTTTGAGGAGCGTCTTGCCATCATCAAGGCACTCAAGTATCCTGATATCGTGATTCCTCAACGGACTCTAGACCATACCGAGGCAGTGAAAAGAATGAATATCGATGTGTTCGTTGTCGGAGATGATTGGGTTGGAAAATATGATTATCTGAAGGAACTGGGCGTTACGGTGTTTTACTTCCCTAGAGGAGAAGGAGCATCTACAACAGAAATCAAGAAGACTATCCTCGACCGTTACGAGGGCACCATCAAACAGATTGATCACCAACCTAATCCGGATATCGTCAAATGAAAGCACTGGTAGTTGGAGGTAGTTCTGGCATAGGCCTTAGCATCGTGCTCAAGCTCCTTAGTAAAGTGGAGTGTAAAGGTGTGTATGTTGTGGACAAAGCCACATTCCCAGATGCATTTGCGAATGATAGAGTGAAATATCTTCCCTGCGATCTTTCGTTCGGGGATTATTCTTGCCTTGAAGAGGCTAAAGACATACAGGAACTATACATTACTGCTGGATTTGGACATCTTGTATTTTTTCAGGATTTATCGGAAAGCTATATACATAGTATATTTTCAGTCAATGCAGTTGCACCGATTCAGATTATCCGGCATTATTATGACCGTATGTTATCGGAAGATAGTTTCTGTTGCGCTGTAATGGTGAGTATAGCAGGAAGACTGTCGTCACCACTATTCAGCGTTTATAGCGCGACAAAAGCGGCTCTAAGCAAATTCATCGAGGCTGTAAATGTGGAATTGGACGTCCAGGGAAGCAATAATCGGATTTTGGAAGTGTCGCCCGGATCATTAAAAGGTACAGGGTTTGCTGGCGGTGTTTCCCAACCTGAACTAACGGAAGCATTGGCAGAAGAGATTATTCATCGTGCAGAGAATCAAGAAGAGCTTTTTATACCTCAATACGAGGAAGTGTTCAAGGGTGTCATTTCCCGCTATGAGGCAGATGCACATAAGTATGGGGTGGAAAGCTACTGGTATAAAAAGAAAAGACTAGAGAATAAGTGATTGATCAGGAGAAAGAGATTGTTTGCGTTCATTAAGTTTATCGGGCGAATGGGTAGATTAAAGGACAAGATTATACTCTGGTTCCATACGAGACCATTTACTAAGAAAAACTTGACAGTGTTCAAGCCATGTATGTATTATGTCCATCCCTCTGCCAAAGTAACAGTTGGACAGTATTTTAAATACAATAAATCATGGGATAATGAGAGGATTATTAGGAACAAACAGGTAGGCTCATTATTCATAGCTAAGGATGCGTCACTGATAGTCGATTCTTTCGATGCGTATGCCGGTTGCAGGATTTGTGTGAATAATGGTGCTTCGTTGTCTCTTGGGAGCGGTTATATGAACCATAACTGCGTTATCGATTGTTTTGACTCCATTAAGGTGGGGCATCATGTGGTTATATCAGAACGCGTTGTAATGAGAGATTCAGACAATCACGTGGTCACCGATCTGTCAGACAGTGGAAGTATCATTAGTAAACATGTGGATACTGAACCAATTATCGTTGAAGACCGCGTTTGGATTGGGATGAATGTAACGATATTGAAAGGTGTTACCATCGGAGAAGGATCCATTGTTGCAGCCGGCAGTGTCGTTACCCGGAGTATTCCATCGCATTGTCTGGCGGCTGGTGTCCCCGCAAAGGTTATTAAGACCAATGTAACGTGGAACTGATTATGCAGAGACTAAAGAAACTGTTAGAGTGGACGCTGAAGTACGGTGTTTCTGCATGGATAGCAGTTGTATTCGTTTGGTACCTCATAGTAAGCACACTTCGGAACGGCATTTCTTGTGATGAAGGTTATTATCTGCTTGGCTATTTGCGTAATCAGAGTATTCAAGGGATTGGGACAGACTTCCATGCTATCGTACGTGCCATGAGTCGTTCTTTCTCGGATGACAATATCATGGTATTCCGCTATCTACGTGTAGTATTGAATGTGATAGCCATTATTCTGTTTGCCGGTTCCTCCTTCGATTGGTTGTCCCGCAAGAAATTTTTAAGAATCTCCAGATGGGCTTATTATCCTATGGTTTTATTGGCAGGCGCGATGTCTTTCACTTTCGCGACACCGACCATCTCTTATGACAGCCTAGAGGTGATTCTTGCATTGTCTGCCGCATCATTCCTCTTTGTGTTGTTTGCATTCGAGAAAAAAACTGTACGTATCAGTTGTGCTTTCGTAGTCGGGTTCTTGCTTTGGTTCGCCTGCACAAACTATCCGCCAGCGGGTATTTGTTTGGTTATTCTATTCATGGCAGCTTACTTCTTAGAGGTCAAGGACAAGAAATGGGGTCATTTACTTGCAGCTTTTCTTGGTTTGTCGGTAGCTATCATTGTTAGCCATTTCTTTATCCACGATATGAAAGTGTGGTTCACTGAGATGAGCAAGGTTTTTGTCTCCACTTTCACCGAGAAATCCCAGTCGAATCATGATGCCGGGAGTCTTGTATCTGTGATGTTGATAACGGTTGGCCAAACGTTGCTAGTGTTTGTGCCACTCGTTGTGTTTTTTACGTTGATATACAAGAGAGTCCATGTATCAGAGAAGATTCAATGGGTTATCACTCTGCTTTTGTGCGTCATTTTTCTTGTCGTCAAGCAGATTTATGAACTACGTGGTATATTGTTCATGATCCCAGTAATACTTGTAATGGCAAAAGTACTTGCACAGCCCGGATTCAGATTAAAAGAGTTTCTGCTTTCCAAGGATGCATTCCTGGTTTTGGTTCTACTCGTCATTCCTTTCGCAGGTGTATTTGGGACGAATCAACCTATACTTAGTAAGGTTATTATCTTTACCCCATTCTGGCTATTGGCCTTTTTCTGCCTGTCGTCCGTTTTAAAAACTGAAACGAACGAGCGGCTCATTCTGGTTTTCACTGTCTTATTTATGGCTGGATATGTATGGCTTGGCAACTTCCAGCGTTATCATTATTATTATACCCCTCGTTCTTCCAAGTATGAAATAGTCGGCGCCTCCCGCCCGCAGGATGTCTTGATTAGCCAATACCAGCAGCAGTACTATAGCGATCTGCTGGAAACGCTCCAGACAGCAGGCTGCAAGCCTGGTGACTTATATATGGCCTTTGGAGAGAACCAAATGACTGTTTACCTCGCAGGAGGATTTATTGACGGGAGACTACCCTATCATTGGTGGCAATATAAGCATTTCGAGGATAAGGCGCCACAAGTTTTTATTCTATTCAAGAACGAGGAAAGTGACGTGATTGACTACTTCAAGGATGCAAAATGGGGATTCCCTGATAATTATGAAAGAATTGAAATTAGGCAAATGTCACAAAATATGGGGAATGATTACAGGACAGTGATATATGTAAGATCAAATCAATAGAATATGAATGTAAAGCCCTATATCTCTATCGTTTCACCTGTCTATTACGGCGAAAAAATGGTTGCTGAACTGATCCGCCGAAATATAGCAAGCGTAAGCAAAATTACGGATGATTACGAAATCATTTTGGTAAACGATGCTTCTCCCGACAACTCATGGGAGGAAATCGTCAAGCAGTGTGCCGCAAACCCGAAGGTGAAAGGAATTAACTTGTCACGTAACTTCGGACAGCATTATGCTATTACGGCCGGTTTGCATTATGCCATGGGTGAATGGGTCGTTGTGATGGATTGTGATCTCCAAGACCAGCCGGAAGAGATCCCCAATCTGTATCGAAAGGCTCAAGAGGGGTATGATATCGTTTATGCCAGGCGCGCCAAGCGGAAAGACACATTCTGGAAACGAATGTCTTCCGCACTTTTCCATGCTATCTATAATTGGTTGAGCGGACTGCATTCTGACAAAACCATCGCCAATTTTGGAATCTATAAACACGATGTCATCGAGGAGTTTAACAAAATGCCCGAGAGGGCGAGATCTTTCCCATCTTTGGTCAGATGTTTAGGCTTCAGGAGCGCATCTATAGATGTGGTTCATGCGGAAAGAGCTGAAGGGAAGAGTTCATACAATTTATATAAGTCTCTGAAACTCAGTTTCGATGTTATTATCTCAAATAGCAATAAACCCTTACGTCTGGCTGTGGGACTTGGTTTCGGAATGGCGGTTTTCTCTTTTTTATTAGCGATTTATAATCTTATCGCCAAATGGATTGGGATAATCCGGGTCCCAGGGTTCACGACTACAGTATTCTCCATATGGTTCGTTGGTGGCTTGCTCCTATTTGTCATGGGTGTGCTCGGCCTCTATATCGGGAAGATTTTTGACCAAGTAAAGGGAAGGCAATTATTCATTGTTAGAGACAAGATTAATATTGGTTAAGGATGAATATACATTATTCTGAACTTGAAAGTAAACGATTCGGACTTCGGATTTATCGAGGTCAATATGAAGAGTTTGATACAACTGAACTCGATAGAATTGTGGCGGAAGATTATTTTGACATCATCATTGTACGTTTCCCGACTCCTTCAATCTATGAGCATTATCAGCTCTCTTTCTACGAGAATTGTAGGACCATTCATGCTGACAGCCTCTTGTACTATTCCGTTCCCTTGGATAGAATCGAGATTAAACCACTCGTCAATGACCTGAGATTCGATATTGTTACACCGGATGACAAAGAGTTCGATTCCGTTGTCGAGTCAGTCTTTACCGGCTACAAAAACCATTATTTTGCAAACCCTTTTCTTAATAGAAAGGGGATGGTGGAAGGTTACAGCGAATGGGCGAAATCATTTGCCGCCAATCGGGAAAACGGTATAACGTGGTTGGTAAGAGAACAATCCACCAATGTAGGAGTAGCGTTCCAGGCCTGTTATTTCGATGAGAAAGAGTCAGTTTGTGACCTTAAACTCGGCGGTGTTGTCCCGAATTGTTTTAATCGCGGTATTTATGCAGATATCCTAAGGTATTCTCAGGGTTACTTCCATAAAATGGGTATCCGTTCCATGATTACATCGACACAGTTGCAGAACGCGGCCGTCCGGAGAAGCTGGATCAAACATGGCTTCAGTTTCGACAAGTCTTATGAGACCTATCATATAATCAATGACCGGATTTGGAAAAAGAGCCGATAAAGCATCAACAGGGATATATCTCGCCTTGATAGGCGTGAATCTAGTCTATGCCTGTACCAGCATCTTTACGAAGTTGGCGTCTCGGCAGGAGATGCTCTCTTGGCCATATCTGTTATGTATTTTGGGAGCCTTCTCTGTGATGGGGCTTTATGCTCTTCTTTGGCAGCAGCTGATAGCGCGAATGCCTTTGTCTACTGCCTACATGTTTAAAGGAACGAGTTTGATTTTCGTGCTGTTGTTTTCCGTTTTGTTGTTCGGAGAGGGCATTACTTGGATGAATGTTCTTGGGTCAGTCATCATTATTGCTGGGATTGTTTTATTTGCGAAAGCATGATGTACAAACTATTGGTCGTGTTTTCTGTTCTGTGTGCCGCAGGCGCGCAGATGCTGCTCAAACAAGGCGCGAAGAAACAGTACCCTACTTTCTTGCGACAGTATCTCAATCCTTGGGTGATAGGCGGTTATGCCATAATGGCTGCATCGCTTTTGCTCAACATCTACTGCTTGAGTCATGGTGTTCAGGTTAAAGAAGTTAGTATTATTGAATCATTAAGCTATTTGTTTGTTCCGTGCCTTTCCTGGCTTGTTTTCAAGGAAACTATCACTTGGCGAAAGGCCGGTGCCATCGCCGTCATTATGACTGGTATCGTTGTGTTTTTCATTTAATCCTTTGATTATGAGTATCCCTTTCAATAAACCCCATCTCACAGGCAAGGAAGCCCATTATATGTATCAAGCCGTGTACAACGGCAAATTGAGCGGCAACGGGGAGTTCACCAAGCGCTGCCAGCATTTCTTTGAAGAGAAATACGGCTTCAAAAAGTGCTTGCTGACAACCAGTTGCACAGATGCGTTGGAGATGGCGGCAATCCTTTGTGACATCAAGCCTGGAGATGAAGTCATCGTGCCGAGCTACACCTTCGTTTCTTCGGCGCTGGCCTTTGTAAGGGCAGGTGCGAATATCGTTTTCGCAGACAGCATGGAGAGCAATCCCAATATAGATGCAGAGAAAATCGAGTCTTTGATAACTCCGCGGACGAAGGTTATAGTTCCTGTCCATTACGCTGGCGTAGCTTGTGACATGGACCGCATCATGGAGATTGCCGGGAAGCACAATCTGCTCGTCGTAGAAGATGCGGCTCAGGCAATTGACTCGTTCTATAAAGGGAAACCACTGGGAACCATCGGTCACCTTTCATGCTTCTCCTTCCATGAGACTAAGAATATCATTTCCGGCGAGGGTGGTATGCTAGGCATTAATGATGCTCGTTTCATCCGCCGCGCCGAAATCATTTGGGAGAAGGGTACCAACCGCGCCGAGTTCTTCCGCGGTGAAGTGAACAAGTATGGCTGGTGCGACATCGGATCATCCTTCCTTCCGAGCGAGGTGGTCGCAGCTTTCCTCTGGGCGCAGCTGGAATCTTTGGATGAGATTCAGGCCAAACGCAAGTTGCTGTGGAACAAGTACTATGAGTTACTTAAACCATTAGCTGAAAAGGGAAGATTCCGTTTGCCAGTAATCCCGGATTATGCGACTAATAATGCACATATGTTCTATCTGGTTTGCAACAATCTTGAGGAGCGTACGGCATTGATCAAGAAACTGAAGGAGAATGATATCCTCGCGGTCTTCCACTATCTTAGTCTGCATAGTAGCGAGTATTACAAGGACAAGCATGACGGTCGTCCTTTACCTGAATGTGACCGCTATGCCGATTGTCTTATACGCCTGCCGATGTACTATGATTTGGCAGAAATCGATGTAGAGAATATTTGCGGGATTCTTTGATGGAACTGAGTAAATCCGATACGGCAGGAATCAAAGGCATAGCCATTTTGTTGATGCTTTGGCACCATGTGTTCCTTAATGTACCGGAGTACGGAACACTGACTCATTCGTTGGCAATAGTCGCCAAGGTATGTGTTGCTCTGTTTCTTTTTGTCAGTGGATATGGTTTGACAAAGCAGTACGCAGGATTGGAAAAGCGAAGTGTCCGGACTACAATACAGTTTTTATTACGCCGATTCATCAATTTCTTCTTGCCGTTTTGGTTCTGCTTCATTTTGGTGGTTGTGGTTGGCAATCTATGCGGATATTCGTTCCATGACGCTTATCCGGCTACGCGGAATACGCTAAAGTGCGTTATTCTTGATTTCTTCGGGCAAATGGGATATGACTCATACTTAGGCCCTTGGTGGTTTAACAAAATGATTATCCAGCTTTATCTGGTATTCCCTCTCTTGTACTTGATGCTATACAACCGATATACGGCTATCGCAAGTTCAATTGCAATTGTCATTATCCAATTGTTTGTAAAAAGGGTTCCAGGCAATGTGTTTTTTTGGGTCGAAGGGGGGCTTCCAGCATTCTACATCGGAATGATAGTTTCTCGTTTCCAGATTGTTCCGGCAATGTGGAAGGAAACTCAACGAATAGCCTTGTCTTTTACTGCGGTATTTATAGGAGGAGCATTGGCTATTCTTTTGCTCAAGGTTATTAAGGATCCCTATCAAGCCATTTTGTTGCGCGCAATACTGGCTATGTGTATCGTTATCGTCTTTAAATCGTGTGAGGGGGGGGATTCCCGTGTGTTATGTCTTGTTGGTAAGTATGCTACCAAGATGTATCTGACACATGTGCTTCTCCTTGTCCTGCTGCCTAAGATAATTTATTATCCGAAGTATTCCGTTCTTGTTTTCGTTTTCTTCGTTGCAATATGTCTGGCTGTTGCCATGATGGTTTATTTGCTGGAGAAATTGTCTCATTTTGATGAGTTACGCCTTGCTTTGGTCAATAAAGTCTATATTTTATGATGCCCCCGACTGTTTCCATAATAATGCCTGTATATAAGACGGCGCCTTATCTGCGTGAAGCCATGGACAGTATGCTATCGCAGACATTCGAGGATTTTGAATTGATTATCCTGGATGACTGCTCGCCAGATAATGCCGAAGAGATACTTGACACCTATACTGATCCAAGGATTGTTCGATATAAAGGAGAAAAAAACGTTGGTTTATCCAACATCTTAAATATCGGCATAGGCATGGCGCAAGGCAAGTATATCGCCCGGATGGATAGCGATGACCTGTCTATGCCCGACAGGCTACAAATACAGGTCAATTATCTGGAATCGCATCCGGAGATCGATCTTGTATCGGTTGGGATGCAACTTTTCGGTGCAAAAGAAGAAATATGGGTTCGTGAGCCGAATCCTGAAAAAGTGAAAATCATCGCACTGTTCCATTCGCCAATCCTTCATGCGTCCAGTATGTGGCGCAGGGAGCGTTTCGAAGAGAATGGCTTGCGTTTCCGGCAAGAAATGGTCCCCTCTGAAGATTACGATTTATGGACGCGAGCATTAGTAAAAGGATTGAAACTAATGAATCTACGTCAGGTTTTGTACAAATACAGGATTCATCCGGCACAAGCTACTACGCGAACCGATCTAACCGCCGAGAAAGACCGAATAGTCCAACAGAATTACCTTCGAGCGACAGTCCCTTCTTTATCCGAGAAAAAAAGAGAATCATTCCCAAACAAACTTTGGCCAGTGTTCATCGCAAATATCTCTTCAAAGTTTTTTGATAGGGCGTTTTTAGCCCAAAGACTGTATAAAATGAGCAAGAAACTTAGGAAATAAAAGAACATGCTGTTTTCCATTATCATACCTGTTTATAATGTTGAGAAGTATATCCATGCGTGCTTGGATAGCGTGCGATATCAATCATTCCCCAATTGGGAGGCAATTTGCGTGGACGATGGATCGACCGATAGATCACATGCCATTTTAGAGGAATATGCGGTAAAGGATAACCGGATAATAATCATCTCCCAATTGAACGCAGGTACGGCAGCTGCTCGTAATACTGGGCTTCGGTCTGCAAAAGGAGAGTATATCTTCTTCTTAGACAGCGACGATTGGCTGGAACCCGATTCTCTTCAGATACTTGCGAATCGGTTGCGTGATGAGGATATTCTTTGTTTCAGCGGGAAGCGCTATTTTGAATCGACAGGGGATTATCATCCGGCGGATGTTTTACAGGAGAAGGTCTATGAAAAGGGCATGGACTACTACAATGAGAATGCGTTGCTGCATCGCGATTTCGCCTTTGTTTGTGTGGTTTTAAGAGTGTATAATAGAGGTTTTCTGATGCGGAACGGATTGCTCTTTGATGATGATATTTCATATGAAGACAATCTATGGGTTCCAATTACGCTCTATTATGCGCGAACTGTAACTGTCATTCCGGATGTGCTTTATATTTATCGAATCCGAGAGGGAAGCAAAATGCGGGAAGTGTCCTTGAAGCGGAAAACAGATATGCTCAAAGTGGCAAATCGTCTGGCAGCTTTTTTCATTCCCAAGATGGGTTTTGATAAAACCGTTGTCTATCGAGCGATTACGCATCATTTTCAAAGAGTTTTGCTGGGGGCTTCTAATGCCGAACGAAAGGAACTGAATCGAATCTGTGAATGGAATGAGTATAGGAAGGTAAGCCGCACAAAAATCAGGCATAGAGTCAATTACATTAAAACTAGGTTGAAGAGTTTTTTTTGATTATGAAGAGTAAAACTATTGCAATCGACGGGCATCCGTTCACTTATATGGACGAAGTCGGTGATCCTTATAGGTTCAACCCCATGACTTCGGAAGACATGGAGGATATCCTTGAGACAACATCACGGTTGCTCGAGGAGTGTGGCATAGGTTATTTCCTTACCTTCGGGACGCTTTTGGGTGCCGTAAGGGAAAAGTATTTCATCAAAGGAGATGATGATGTGGACATCATCGTTACCGATGAGGAAAAACTATTCGCCTGTCTTCCGTATCTTTACGATCACGGCCTGTTCATCGATAGGATTTATAAGACTGAATTGTATACCTTTCACACCGAGGGAAGAAAAGGGCATATCGACATGTACATTTTACGCCCCATAGATAAATGGCTTTATAAGAATTGGTGTGTCAGCATCCGTGGGCACTATACACCCAAGCGCTTTTTCGAGGTGATAAAGAAGGACGGTTGTTGTATTGGACAGAACACTTATCCTTGTCCTCAGAATCCGGAAAACCTTCTGGAGTGGTGGTACGGCAGGACCTGGAGGATCCCTCAGTCAAAAAAAGCAACGTTGGATGTATTCATACGTCGTGTCTACTTATTCCCACGAGAGTGCTGGAGGAAAGCAAAGAACAGGATAGGAAGATTGCTCGGAAAAACGATGAACAATAAGTAGCCCTTCTTGTGCGAATGAGGTTTTCCGTTATCATGCCGCTCTTTAACAAGGCGCCATACGTGGCCAAGTCTATCGGCAGTATCTTGTCGCAGACCTTGACCGATTACGAGTTGGTCATCATGGACGACGGGAGCAAGGATGAGTCCTTTGATGTAGCCTCGAAATCGATTGAAGGGCGGGTGAACTGTTATATCCATCGACAGGAGAATGCCGGTGTGAGCATGGCACGGAATAATGCTGTGGCTTTGTCGCATGGCGATTATCTTTGCTTTCTGGATGCCGATGACTGGTGGGCTCCGAACTTCCTGGAGGAGATGTCCGGGATGATTGACACATGTCCGGAAGCCGGTATCTATGGCACGAATTATACGATCGTCAACGAAACTAAGAACCGGACGCGGGTAGCGCCCATCGGTGTTGAAGAAGGGTTTGAGAAGGGGTATATCGACTATTGCCAGGTTTATGCCAAAACGCTGGCCATGCCCCTCTGGACCGGCGCAGTTTGTATTCCCCGCGCCATCTTTGACGAAATGCAAGGTTTCTCAGAAGGTATCAAGTTGGGAGAGGATTTCCTTCTGTGGATTAAGATTGTACTAAAGTATAAAGTCGCTTTCCTAAACAAACCACTGGCATACTACAACCAAGATGTGGATGTGGTGAACCGAGGCGTAATCCGGAAAGGCTATGATCCGGATTCCTTCATGACGTTCCATTTCGACCAGTTTGAAGAGGATGAGAAGAAGAATCCGGACCTGAAGGTTCTGCTCGACCGGCTGAGGGTATATTCTCTGTTGCGCTTCCGATTCGCCAATTCTCACGAGGAAAGGGTCAATCACGAAATCGATAAGGTCGATTTTTCCCATGTCAGCAGAAAGTATTGGTACCTGTATAAATTGCCTTTTCCTATAATTGCCGTATATTTGAAGATTCGTTCATTCGCCTCTTGGTTGAAAAACAGGAAGAAATGAAAAAAGTGTTTTTGCGCCTTTTTGCCCGAATGAAGGGTGAACAGGATTTAGACAAGCTTATTAAGCGTGGGCTTGTCATCGGAACTGGGTTCACAAGAATGGGGGGTGTCATAATAGATCCATCCCATTGCTGGCATATTACCATTGGCGACAATGTTACGCTGGCTCCTCGTGTCCACATCCTGGCCCACGATGCAAGCACCAAGTTTTTCTTAGGTTATACGCGAGTGGAGAATACAAAGATCGGGAATAACGTTTTCGTTGGTGCCGGATCAATCGTCCTACCCGGTGTCTCCATCGGCAACAATGTTGTAATTGGGGCGGGCAGTGTCGTGTCCAGGAATATCCCCGACGATTCCGTGGCTGTGGGCAATCCTGCCCGCGTCATTAAAGCCTTGTCCGTCTATTTGGAAGAGAATAAGCAGAAGATGTCATCTGAGAACGTGTATGGAGAGGAGTACACGTTGAGGAATAAGGGTTTCTGTGAAATGGAAAGAAAGACTATGCTGGAGGCTTGCGATAGACAAGGGGTCATCTTTGTTGAATAAATGTGACTCATGATTCCCAAGATCATACATTATTGCTGGTTTGGAAAGGGACCAATGCCTGATTTAGCTATCAAGTGTATCGAGTCATGGCACAAGTTCATGCCGGACTGGGAATATGTTTTGTGGAATGAAAGTAATTTCGATATCTCATCGTATACATATTCCCAGGAGGCCTATGAAGCAAAGAAGTATGCATTCGTCAGCGATGTAGCTCGTTTGTTCGCATTGTATCAATATGGTGGCATTTATCTGGATACTGATGTGCTTGCGTTTAAATCGTTCGAGCCCCTATTGAAGTATAATGCTTTTGCCGGATTCGAAGGAAGTAAGTATTGCCCTGTCGGAACCTGCGTCATTGGTTCTGAAGCATACGGAGAATGGGTAAGAAAACAGTTAACGGACTACGAAGGACGCCGATTCGTCATTCCTGACTGTGGTTATGATTTGACAACAAATGTTTCCTTTATCACTGGCAAAATGATTAACGAGGGTTTTGTTCCAGATGGTCGAGAACAGGATTTTAACGGTATTCATATATTCCCCGTGGATTATTTTAGCCCCAGACATACAACTGGAGAGTATTTACGAACAGACAATACGTTTAGTGAGCATTTAGGGATCGGCTCATGGGCAGACACAGGAGCAGGTTGGAAGGCCAAACTGCTATCGGTTTTGAGTCCGTCGTTCAGGGTCAAGATAATAAAATTAAAAAGAGTATTTTTTGGATAATGACTCCTTATTTCCCAAAACAAATATCTGAGAGGGCCATATTAGTATACCTGGCTTCAATTACCGTCGTCAGCATCGTATATATGAACTATGCCATGAGCTTTGGCTATATAGCATTGGGATGTTTGTGGGTATTCGGTTTTTTTCTTCTAGTCAGTCAGTGCAGTAAGAACTGGAGGGCTGCATCAAACAAGGTTTTTATCAGAGACATCTTCTGTACCGCACTGGCACTGAGAGTAATCTGGGTCATCTTCTCATACTATTTTTATATCAGTGAGACTGGCCAACCATTCGAATTCGGCGCAGCTGATTCACTCGGATATCATGCCGATGCCGAATGGCTGGCAGATTCACAATGGTCTGTTACATGGGAATATCTGTTTGGTAATTATATCGGAATCTCTGATAGTGGATTCCCCTTCTATCTCGCCCTTGTATATAGGGTTTTCGGACCTTCTATCATTATCGTCCGATTAATCAATGCCATACTTAGTTCCTGTACATGCATTTTAGTGTATAGAATGTCGTCCCGTACATTCGGTGAAGAGACCGGACGGATGGCAGGAATAATGATGGCATTTATGCCGAACCTTATTATCTACTGCGGATACCATTTAAAGGAGACATTGATGATTTTCTTAGAAATTGCATGTCTAGAAAGAATAGAGTATCTGACCCATAATCAGAGAGTGTCTTTCTTGGATATCCTCTTGCCTACCCTCTTAGCAGGATCATTGTTCTTATTCCGGACGGCGTTAGCTGCAGCCGCCGTATTTGCTTTTGCATCGACCGTCTTGATCTCCTCCACTCCTTCCATGAAACGGGGATGGAAAAGGGTAGCTCTCATAGCTTGGGGAATACTTGTCCTATTGGTCTTTGGAGGAGGTACAGTTGCGACTGAAATAGAGGGACTTTGGGAAGGTAGAAACGAGAATCTCTCAAACAAGAGGATGGAGCAAACAGTGCGTGGTAATAGGTGGGCTCAATATGCTACGGGAGCCGTTATGACTCCTATGGTTTTTGTCCTTCCATTTGCAACAATGGTGGATGTGGATCAGCAATATGGACAACAAGCGAAATCCGGAGGAAACTATATACGCAACTTCATGGGGTTCTTTGCTCTCGTAGCTATATATGAAGCATTTCGACGTAAAAGATGGAGAGATTTTGTACCAATAGGGGCCTTCATTGTAGCATATCTTGGCGTTGTTGCCTCGAGTGGTTTTAGCAATTCTGAACGTTTTCTTCTACCAGATCTGCCATGCCTCATAATGATGTGGGCTTATGGAATTTCAACTCTGAGGGCACAAACATACAGACTATTGCCACCATGGTGTATCGTCGTGTTTTTAATGGAATTTGCATGGGCTTATTTCAAGCTTGGCAGCCGCGGATTGTTCTAATAATGATTGACAAGATCTACAAACATCAGAAATGACAGATGAGAGTCTTGATCGTCGCACGTTGCAAGGAAGGTAAATACGCACCGTTCATCACGGAACAGGTTGATGCTCTAATTAAAGCGGGGGTAGAGTGCCTATATTTCGGAATCAGTGATAAGGGTTTCTGGGGATATCTGAAAAGCTTACAAGGTCTTAGAAATGCAATTGCTTCTTTTCAGCCGGATATCATTCACGCCCATTATGGACTCTGCGGGCTATTGTCCAATCTTCAGAGAAGGATTCCAGTATTGACTACTTATCACGGGAGTGACATCAATAACCCTAAGACCTTCAAACTCTCAAAATGGGCTATCAAGTTGTCAACATACAATGTTTTCGTATCCAAGTCGAACATCAGTATCGCACACCCGAAAAATAACAATTACTCTCTTATCCCTTGTGGAATCAACCTGGAATACTATCCTATAGTTGACAGGCTGGAGGCACGGAAAGCAATGGGACTCAACCTAGAGTCTAAGTATGTCCTGTTTTCCGGATCTTTCGATAACCGAGTCAAAAATGCTCCACTTGCGAAGGCTGCCACAAGCTTGCTACCAGACGTTGAACTCATTGAGTTAAAGGGATATACCCGCCAGCAAGTGGCAGCATTGATGCAAGCCGTAAATGCTCTTTTGATGACTTCCTTTACTGAAGGATCACCACAAGTGATCAAGGAAGCCATGGCATGTGGATGCCCCATAGTAAGCGTCGATGTCGGAGACGTAAAAGAAATGACAGAAGGATTGGATGGGTGTTATATCTCAGAGAGAAACCCTCGTTCCATCGCACATAATCTGATGGAGGCAATGGCTTATGGCAATCGCACGAAAGGAAGGGATGTCATTATTGAAAAACAACTCACCAATGAGATCATAGCATCGAAGCTGATCGAGATTTACAATTCTCTATTGAACAAATGAGGATCCTGATATACCTAGGCCATCCGGCTCATTTCCACAACTACAAGAACACCATCAAGGCACTCAAGGAGCACGGTCATGAGGTGGAAGTTCTTATCAAGAAAAAGGACATTCTTGAAGAGTTGCTGAAAAATGCCGGAATCCCCTACCATAACATTCTTGAAGAAGGAAGGAGCAATTCGCGTATCGGCGTTGCACTCGGATTGGTGAAGCAAACTCTGCGCTTGAACAAGTTCTGCCGTTCTTTCCATCCAGATATCCTTACTGGCTCCAGTGTTGAGAACTCATGGATCGGCCCCTTGAGAGGCCTTCCGGTTATCAATATCGGTGAGGATGATGCAGCTGTCGTCCCGAGCTATGCCCGCCTCACCTTTCCGGGTGCGAGTGTCATCCTTTGCCCACGGTCTTGCGACTGCGGAAAATGGAATAGCAAAGCCGTGAAATATCCTGGATATCAGGAGCTTGGATACCTCCATCCGGACAATTTCACACCAGATCGAAGCGTCGTAGAAAAGTATTTCGACCTCTATTCCCCATACTTCCTGATGCGTTTTTCTGGGCTTAATGCTCACCACGACGTCGGGATCAGAGGTATCAACAACACGATTGCTCAAAAGTTGATAAAGATGATGGAGCCACATGGTCGTGTATTCATTACCTCCGAAAGGCCATTGACTCCGGAATTGGATAAATACAGGATAGCTATCAACCCATTGGACATACATCATGTCATGGCTTTTGCCGATCTCTACATCGGAGACAGCCAGACAATGGCAGCTGAGTCCGGCGTACTAGGAGTTCCCTTCGTCCGTTTCAATGATTTTGTTGGAAGGATCGGATATCTAGCCGAATTGGAAGATGTATTCAAGCTCGGATTCGGGATAAAACCTGACAATGAGAGTTGCCTGTACGAGACTGTTGAGAAACTGCTTAACATGGAAAACCGCAAGGAGATCTTCCAAACCAGAAGGCAGGATATGCTCTCCAAGTCCATCAACTTCGCTGAGTTCCTCACCGATTACATTGAATCCTATCCCATAAAGCATAGAAGATGAAAGACTATTTGCCTTTCGAATGGCAAGAACTGCCTCGGTATGAAGCCGACTCACTGTTGAAGACAACAAGACGTTCTGCAAAAGAACATGGATACCATTCTGCACTCTGGTTCGGCATCATACGACTGAAAGACCACTGGTTCAACAACTGGGCGCAGAAATCCCCTTGGGGCGGAGTGAGGAAATGGTTGCAGCGTCAGCGCGGGGTCAAGATTGGTAAGAATGTCCACTGGGGGACGAATGTCATCGTAGATTACCCTTATCCATATTTCGTCAAGGTCGAAGACGGGGCCTCGATTTCAGGAAATGATTATTTCCTTGCTCATTGCAAACCTCTTCACTATCACTCCAAGTGCGCAGATTCTTATGTCGCTCCCATCATCGTACATAAACATGCCTGGATCGCTGTTAATGTCACTGTCCTCCCTGGCGTCGAGATTGGTGAAGGCGCTATCGTTTCTGCCGGAAGCATCGTAAGCAAGGATATTCCTCCTTTTACTGTTGCGAAAGGAGATCCAGCAAAGGTCGTCGCAGACATCGCTGAAATCGTCAAGGACAATTACAAACCGGAAGAATTTGACGCTTTGATGGCTGAGCGAAAGCGGAAATACAAGATCTGAGATGGACTTCACAATCTCCACATACACTCGCTTAATCCGCACTTTCCTTGACAACGGATACCGTTTGGTCACGGTCAACGAGTATTTGGAGACCAAACCTTCTGGCAAGGTTATAGCGCTCAGGCACGATGTCGACGAACAGCCGCAGAATGCCCTTAAAATGGCTGAAACAGAGAATGAGTTGGGAGTCAAAGCTACATACTACTTCAGGCGCGTTCCTAAAAGCGATCACCCTGACATCATTCATCAGATAGCTGCAATGGGCCACGAGATTGGGTACCACTATGAAGACCTTTCCAAGACAGAAGGCGACATGGACAAAGCCATCGAGTCATTTAAGGCCAACCTGGAGTATTTCAGGCAGTATTACCCAGTCAAGACTGTCTGCATGCACGGGAGTTCTTCATCCAAGTATGACAACAAGGACATCTGGTCCCATTCCAAACTATCGGATTTCGGCTTGATAGGAGAGCCTTACATTTCTTTCGACTTCGAAAGGATCTTTTATATGACCGATACCGGTTATGCCTGGGATGGGGGCAAATATGCGGTGAGGGACAAAGTCAGCAGTAGTTTTCCACAGTCGTACCACAGCACAGAAGACGTAATCAGCGCTATCAATAAAGGAGGATTCCCTCAGCAAGCATTGATCCTCGCCCACACCCTGTGGACAGATAGCATTGTAAAATGGACTTACCTTCATCTCAGGGAATTCCTGCGCAATAGGGTTAAACTACTGTCACGCAAAAGCAAGTTCGTTTCAAGTATCTACAACAAACTGGTAAAACTGTACTGGAAGTAGCTATGTCATCAAGCGATTTCAATATCCCGGATCCTATCGAGATCCCCTATTTCGATCACGGTTCATCCCTCTCCGAAACGATTCGCAACTCAAGTAACCGTCGTAAGATGAGCAAGTTCAAGTTCGTCTGCCGAAAGATACGGAACATAATTCTCTATCGGGCAGCCTACTTTTGTCCAATCAATTCATGGCGTATAAAGATGCACCGCAGGAGGGGTGTGCACATTGGGAACAATGTCTATATCGGGCAGTTATGCAGTATCGACAACGCGTATCCGGAGTACGTATTCATCGGCGATGATGTTTCGCTTGCCGGCGAAGATACGATCGTCGCGCATATCAACCCATATGCCCATTTCAAGGATGTATTCGAATCGAAAGTCGCCCCGGTCGTGATAGAGAAAGGGGCATGGATTGGCGTGAAATGCACATTAGTCCCTGGTGCAAGGGTCGGCGAATATGCCGCAGTCTCTGCCGGCTCAGTTGTAAATAACAAGGTTCCGGCATACACCCTGGTCTCCGGAAATCCGGCGAAGAAAGTATTCGAATACACGGATCAGATAAGTAAATGAGAGGAACCTGCTACCTGACAAACGACGTAGAGACCACTTCCATTGTCAATGGTGGCCTCAGGGACGATACCGGTATAAAAGTCTGGAAAGAAGGACTCCCTGCACTTCTTGACTTGTATGATGAATTCGGCGTCAAGGCGACCTTCTTCTACATTGCCAACTTTGCAAAAGACTGTCCTGAAATAGTCAAGATGGTCCAGGCAAAAGGGCACGAGATTGCCTGTCACGGTCTAACACACCGGCATGACAAAGCTTTCGACAGTATGCCGTACGAAGAACAGTTGGAACATTTGAAAACAGCCAAATCTATTCTGGAAGACATTGCAGGAGAAGAGGTTGTGTCGTTCCGCTCCCCTGCCCTACGCGTCAATTCCGATACTCCCAAAGCATTGATAGAAGCAGGGTTCAAGTTTGACAGTTCTGTAGCGCCTCAGAGGATGGACATGTTCATGTCTTTGGGAAGTAAGGGCAAATTGCAGTGGTTCGGCGCTCCCAGAGTACCTTACCGGACTCGTCCTGACAACCTTGCAAGGAAGGGAGATTCGAGTATCATAGAAGTCCCTGTATCATCATTCGGGTTCCCCTATATCGGTACTCTGCTGAGGATTTCTCCATTCCTAACGGCTTTAACGAGAGATTTACTATATTTGGAGACTAAAGGGACGAATAAAGGTATCAATTTCCTGATCCATCCCAATGAACTGATCGTAGAGGAAGACCTTCACTTGAAAACGGAAAGGAGAGCCGGCAATTATGTCTCGTACCTCCTTTCGGATGTGCTGCGAAGGAAACTGAAACAGAAGAACCTTGGTCTGGAAGCCACTCGCCTGTTCAAGCGCGAGGTTGCTTTTTGGGCAAAAAAAGAATATGAATTCAAAAGAATAAAAGATTATGGAACTGAATGATTTCCTGGCTCATTTCCGTGAGCAGTTCGATGATACGGAGCCGGAGGCTATCGAGGCCGATACAGAATACAAGGATCTCGACGAGTGGAGTTCGCTCATCGCCTTTTCCGTCATCGCGATGGTCAAGGTCGAATATGGCAAAACCTTGACAGGAGCCGAGATCAGGCATTGCAACACCGTGGAGGACCTTTTCAATACTGTCTCTTCTAAGTAATGGACACCTGTTTCAATCCCTTTTCCCTTAATGGGAAGATCATCCTTGTGACCGGGGCTTCTTCCGGCATTGGCCGCGCGACAGCCATCCTCTGCTCACAGATGGGGGCACGTGTAGTCATAACAGGGAGGAATGAAGCCCGGCTCCGAGAAACGCTTGGCAACCTTTCAGGTGAAGGAAACCTGCTGATTGCTGCAGACCTGACCGATGAGGGATCGCGGACGCGGCTCGTGGAGGATACGCCCGCCCTTGACGGCATCGTTCATTGTGCCGGAATCGGCCACAGAAAGCCCTGCAAAGCTATCAACGCTGAGGACATTGCGACAGTAATGAATGCCAATTTCAATGCTGCGGTCCTGTTGCAAGCCTGTCTTCTCGCCAAGAAGAAGGTTAATAAAGGTTCGTCCATTGTGTTTGTCTCATCGCGGACGGCAGAGATCCCTACCGTAGCGAACGCGCTTTATAGCGCTTCCAAGGGAGCATTGAAGTCATACGCAAAGTGTCTTGCCCTGGAGCTCGCTCCAAGGGCGGTCCGCGTCAACTGTATCTGCCCAGCCATGGTTTGGACACCGCTTGTCCTCAATGAAGGTGTCATTGAGGGAGAGCTCCAAGCCGAACAGGCAAAATATCCTCTGAAGAGATATGGAAAGCCCGAGGACATCGCGAACCTCGCAGTCTTCCTTCTTTCCGATGCATCATCCTGGATGACAGGCTCATGCATCGATATCACCGGAGGTTCCATCGAGCTATGAAAGCATATATCCGAGGCATATCATATTATCTCCCGGAACAAGTCCTGACCAATGAGGAACTGACCAAGGAGTTTCCTGAATGGGACGTTGATAAGGTATACAACAAGGTCGGCGTCAAGGAAAGACACATTGCCGCTCCTGATGAAACTGCCGGCGACATGGCAGAAAAGGCGGCACGAAAACTCTTTGCAGAGTACGGGATTTCCCCTTCCGAGATTGATTTCGTTTTGCTTTGCACACAAAGCCCGGACCATTTCCTCCCGTCTACTGCATGCATACTCCAGCATCGTCTGGGCATCCCGACTTCCGCCGGAGCATATGATTATGACCTCGGCTGTTCCGGCTGCATCTATGGCATGGCCACAGCCAAGGGGCTCCTCGCTGCCGGGCTTGCCAAAAATGTGTTGTTGCTCACCTCCGAAACATATACCAAGTATCTCCACCCTCAGGATAAGAGTAACCGCTCCATCTTTGGAGATGGTGCTGCAGCTTGTCTCATCTCCAAGGAAAAAGGTTTCGCCGAGATTGGTGACTTCGTTTTCGGGACGGATGGCTCAGGGGCAGAGAATCTGATTGTTAAGAGTTTCGGAGCCAGGCAGCGCAATGCAACCTGCGTTGAATCCACAGATGATGACGGCCACGTCCGGCGTGATGACTACCTCTACATGAACGGCAGTGCAATCTTCAATTTCACGCTTGACGCGGTCCCGGCAATGATTGCAGACCTCCTGCGAAAAAGCAGCCTGCAAAAAGCTGATATCGACTACTTCGTCTTCCATCAGGCCAACAAATATATGCTCAGCACCATACGCAAGGTCTGCGGCATCGACAAGGACAAGTTCTACATCGACATAGAGCACACCGGCAACACCGTTTCACCGACTATCCTGATCGGCCTCAAGGAGTGCTTGAAAAACGGGACAATCCAGCCTGGAATGAGAGTCATGGCCTGCGGATTCGGCGTAGGCCTGTCCTATGCCGCCACTTTACTCCAATTCCTATAAGAGGGTGCTTTTCAACTCCATAGAATTCGCCATATTCCTGCCGATAGTGTTTCTGCTCTATTGGTTCGTTTTCAACAAGAACCTTAAGTTGCAGAACCTCTTCGTAGTCGTTGTGTCGTACATCTTCTACGGATGGTGGGACTGGCGGTTCCTGTTCCTGATAGCATTCACTTCTGCGTGCAGTTTTGCAGCCGGTCTACTGATTGAAAAGTTTAAGGAAAATCCGCGCAAGGCGCGGATGGTCAACACCCTTAACATAGTCGTCAACCTGCTCATACTCGGGCTCTTCAAGTATTACGACTTCTTCGCCACTGCGTTTGCCGACGCCTTCCTAGGGGGAAAAGCCGATGGACTCCTATTGCATCTGATCCTCCCCGTCGGCATCAGTTTCTACACCTTCCAGGCGCTCAGTTATAGCATCGATGTCTATAAGGGGAAACTGGAACCGACCAGGGATATCGTCCAATTCTTCGCCTTCGTCAGCTTCTTCCCCCAATTGGTCGCTGGACCTATCGAGAGAGCTACCAACCTGCTCCCGCAATTCAGCAAACAGCGCCAGTTCGAGTATGAGACTGGAGTAGACGGAATGAGACAGATACTCTGGGGACTTTTCAAAAAAATGGTCGTAGCTGACAACTGCGCTATATATGTAGACAAGGTCTTCTCGACATATCAGATACAGAGCGGGAGCACACTGCTTTTGGCCGCCATTCTCTTCGCATTCCAGATCTACGGCGACTTCTCCGGATACTCCGACATAGCAATCGGTACCGCCAAACTATTTGGTATCAAGCTGATGAGGAACTTCAATGTCCCCTATTTCAGCAGGGACATAGCGGAGTTCTGGCGCAGGTGGCACATTTCACTGACAACCTGGTTCCGGGATTATGTTTACATCCCCCTTGGTGGAAGCCGCTGTTCCAAGGCCAAGATCATCCGCAATACTTTCGTCATTTTCCTAGTGAGTGGATTCTGGCACGGGGCAAACTGGACGTTCATCGCATGGGGAGCATATCACGCGCTGTTGTTCTTGCCATTGATCCTTATGGGAAAGAACCGCAAGTACCGCGACACAGTAGCTCAAGATCGGTTCCTCCCAAATCTCAAAGAATTTAGTCAAATACTGATGACTTTCCTATTGGTTGTAGTCGGCTGGATTATATTCAGGGCTGATAGCATTGAACAAGCATGGGAGTTTTTCTCCGGGATAATCCATCCTAGTTTGTTTACACTTCCTCACCTCTATGTAGGAACGAAAAGAACTCTTGTTGTCATAGCACTAATGCTGACTGGGGATTGGCTGTTCAGAAAGCAAGACCACACTCTGCAGTTCGGGGAAAAATGTCCTTCATGGGTGTGTTCCCTTACAAGTGTCCTGCTTGTCCTGATCACACTTGAATTTGCGGCGCACAGTCAGTCGTTCATTTATTTCCAGTTCTAGGAGTGAGACGCTTTTTAATTACACTGACAGGATTTCTGCTGATTCCGATCATTGGATTGGCGGTTTTATATTTCATAGCCGACCCATACAAGACATTGAAACCATTCTCGCTGGAAGACTTTGATTCTACGAACAGGGATTACCTTTCTTCAGAGCTTTTCTTGATGAACTATCCTGAGAAGAAGTATGATTCATTCATTTTCGGTAGTTCGAGAGGGTGCGGGATCAACACATATCATTGGGCTAAGTATCTGCCCGAAGGATCCAGCCAGTTCCTTTTCCAATCATGGAGCGAGACGCTGACCGGAATTGAACAGAAAATATCATATATCTTCGACCATGGATATCCAATAAAGAATGCGATAGTACTGATTGACATTCCGGGCACCTTTTCCAAGGATCAACTTCCCAAAAGGGCTCTTGCAATTAAAGACCCAAATATATCGGGGCAATCGCACTGGATTTATCAGTCGATTCTCATGTATGACTTCATGCAGAAGCCTTCACAATGGTTGAAGGCTGTTCGTCAGATGATACATCCTTCTCTGCCTACTATAAACTTCGATCCGGTTTCCAACGACTGGAACAAACACAATAGCAGTATCGATCTGTCCATACCACCCCCAAAGGATAGTCTCAGCAATCTGAGCAAAAGGGCGAAGGTAGATTTCTTGAACGAACTCAAAGTTAAAGAGGGAAGAATCAACGTTAGTGATCCTCTCATAGATGAGAACATGAAGATGCAACTCAAGCACATCAGAGAGATTTTTGACACGTGCGGAACTGATTTCAAAATAGTCATCACTCCCGGATATTGCTATTCCTATCCGGCCGTTTCCAGACAAGACCTTGAACTTCTCAAATCGTGTTTCGGGGAAGAAAGAGTATTCAATTATACTGGGAAAAACCCACTGACTTCGGATTATAACAACTATTCTGACCCCAATCATTTCGGACTATTTGTCGGTTGGCATATTATTGAAGACATTTATAATACAATTAATTAAAAACAGGGTATGATTAACGTCATCGGACTCGGATACATCGGCCTGCCGACGGCCCTGATGCTCGCTTCGCACGGGCAGGAAGTGGTAGGCACGGACTACAATATGGAATTGGTTGCAACCCTGAACGAGGGCAAGACGACCTTTAAGGAAGAAGGCCTGGAAGAGCTCTTCAAAGCGGCTGTAGCTGGAGGCATCACCTTCACTACGAAGTACCAGAATACCGACATGTACATAGTGTCGGTGCCCACTCCTTACGACAAATTCTCCAAGAAAGTCGACCCGTGCTACGTCGTCAAAGCTATACAGCAGGTTCTGGAAGTATGTCCCGAGGATGCGACCATAGTCATAGAATCAACCATCTCCCCCGGCACCATCGACAAGTCGGTGCGCCCGGTGGTCGATGCCTCCGGCAAGAAGGTGAACCTCGTTCACGCTCCGGAGCGCATCATACCAGGAAATATGGTCTATGAGCTTCTGCACAACAACCGCACAATCGGCGCGGATGACAAAGCCATAGGCGAGAAGGTAAAGGCCTGCTATGCAAGCTTTTGCCAAAGCGAAATCGTGGTCACGGACATCCGCACCGCGGAGATGACCAAGGTGGTTGAGAACACCTTCCGCGCTGTGAACATCGCCTTCGCGAACGAACTCGCGCGTATCTGCCGACATGACGGGATGGACGTCTATGAGATCATCCGCATCTGCAACATGCACCCGCGCGTGAACATCCTCCAGCCCGGCCCCGGCGTAGGCGGGCACTGCATCAGCGTGGATCCCTGGTTCCTCGTGGGCGACTATCCCAGCCTCGCCAAAGTCATCGACGAATCGATGAAGACCAACGATGGCCAGCCCGCCTTTGTGCTCAACCGCATCCACGAGATCATGAAGGAGAATGGCATCACCGACACCCGCCGCGTTGGCCTGTACGGCCTCACCTACAAGGAGAATGTCGATGACATCCGTGAGAGTCCCACCCTGCAACTGCTTGAATGTCAGGAGCGTCATCTTGCCGAACCTCTAAAGGTCTACGACCCGTTCATTGAGAAGGACATGTTACCCAACCAGTATCACGACCTCGATGCGTTCTTGAACGACATCGACCTTGTAGTAATCATGGTCAAGCACGACGAGATCAAGCGCAACTGGGACAAACTAAAGGGGAAGGTCATCCTCGACTGCCATAATATCTGCCCGTTGGAAGGAGTTTATCACATATGAAAAAAGTCCTTTTAGTCTTTGGAACCAGACCGGAGGCCATAAAGATGTGCCCCTTGGTCAAGGAGTTCCAGAAGTATCCGGAAGATTTCGAGACGGTCGTATGCGTTACCGGGCAGCACCGCGAAATGCTGGACCAGGTGTTGCGGATATTCGACGTTACGCCGGACTACGACCTCAACATAATGAAGCTGGGGCAGGACTTGTACGACATTACTTCGCGGGTGCTCACGGGCATGCGTGAAGTGCTGGACAAAGTCCGGCCGGACGTGGTCCTCGTACACGGCGACACTACGACGAGCACGGCTGCAGCACTAGCTGCATTCTACCTCCAGATTCCTGTCGGGCATGTCGAGGCAGGCCTCCGCACTCACAATATCTACAGTCCCTGGCCGGAGGAGATGAACCGTCAGATCACCGGGCGCATCGCCACTTATGACTTCTCCCCCACTCCCTTGAGTCGGCAGAATCTACTCGACGAAGGAGTCTCTAAGGATAAGATAACAGTCACCGGCAATACCGTCATCGACGCTTTGCATATGGTCGTGGCCCGTATCAAGGATGACTCTGCTTTACGGCATCAACTCTCAGAACAGCTTCACACCGCTGGATATGACGTATCACGTTCCAAACGGTTAGTGCTTATCACCGGACACCGGAGGGAAAACTTCGGTGAGGGTTTCCTCAATATCTGCCGTGCTATCAGGTATCTTGCGAAGAAATATCCGGATGTAGATTTCGTGTATCCGATGCACCTCAACCCGAATGTTCGCAAACCTATCCACGAGATCTTTGGCGAGAGGCTGGAAGACCTTGGTAATCTGTTCTTTATCGAACCTCTCGAGTATCTCGACTTCGTTTTCTTGATGGAGAAGAGCACGATCGTGCTCACCGACTCCGGTGGCATCCAGGAGGAGGCCCCCGGCCTCGGCAAGCCTGTGCTCGTTATGCGCGACACCACAGAGCGGCCGGAAGCACTTGACGCTGGCACTGTCAAACTCGTCGGTACGGACTATAGCAAGATTGTGGGAGATGTCTCATGCCTTCTCGACGACAAAGCCGCATACGATGCCATGAGCCATACCGTTAATCCCTACGGCGATGGCCACGCATGCTCGCGCATTGTAGAAAAGTTGAAATAAATGCTTATATTTGTGAGATTATTCGAAAATTCGCATTGATTATGAAGATCCAGAGGATTATCCGGACTAGTTTCATCCTTGCATTGGCAGCAATGACTGCTTCGTGTGTGACGACGCGAAGAATTGCCTATTTGCAGGATATGGAGCATGAAACCCAGATTGAGCTTGAGAACCGCTTTGAGGCGGTCATTGCTCCGTATGATGAGCTCCAGGTTATTATATCAACTTTTGAAAGCGATCTTGCCAGGCCGTTCAACATCTATAGTGCTGCAGAGGGAGCTATTCGTACTAATAATGGTACTATCGGCTATCTTGTCGACCAATACGGCAATATTGAACTTCCTGTTTTAGGGACAATTCACGCCGCAGGCCTGACACGTCTTCAACTTCAGGAAAAAGTTCGCCAGTTGCTCGTAGACGGGAATTATCTTAACGATCCGTATGTAATGGTACGGTTCAGGGACTTCAAAATCTTTTTCCTTGGCTCTGATGGGGGCAAGGCTATCAGCGTCACTAATGAACGCTGTACTTTCCTCGAAGCTTTGGCACTCTCCGGGGACCTCAGTGTCTATACCACCCGGAAGAAGATTGCCGTCATGCGAGAGATTGATGGCAAGATGGTCACCCGCTATCTTGATCCCCGTTCATCAAAGGTATTCAATGATCCCTTTTTCATGCTTCAGCAGAATGATTTTATCATTACCCGCAACACTCGTTATAGGAATTTCCAGCAGTCTTACAGTCAATGGAGCCCAATCTTCTCTATCTTCTCGACTGCTACGAGTGTGGCGTCATTGATCATGATGTTCCGTATGTACCAGAAACAGTAATCTAGAAGACTAACATGGCTACCAATATCAACGACGACTCCGATCTCTCCTTCATCGAGAAAAAAGACGCCAACGCCCTATCAGGAAAGGACCTCTACTATACCGTCCTGCGTAACCTTCACTGGTTCATCCTCTTCGCTCTTATCGGCGCAGCCATTGCCTGGTATCGCAGCGACAAGATGAATCGCATATACGAGAGCCACGCCAAGATCATCGTAACCTCTGTCACCCGCAATCGTCTGGACAACGGTCAATCGATGCTAGAGAACATTACCAACCGCCGTGTGGCGACGACGATGAACGCCATCAACGACGAAATTATTGTGATCAAGTCGGAGAGTGCCATGCTCGAAGTGGCGAACCGTCTCAATCTCGGCATGACATATCAGTACCAGACCAGGCTTGTCAAGCGAGTCAGGGACCTCTATAAAGAATCTCCGGTTGAAGTCAATTTCATGGACATCAGCCCTAACGACTATGCTTCCATGGTTATCACGATTGACAAGGATTCGACTTTCGTGATCTCCATTGGTGAGTATGAGCCTGTTCATGGGCGCTTAAGGGATACTGTTACTACTTCTTACGGCCGGGTTGCAGTGCAGCCTACATGGGCCCTGCGTGAACTCTTCTACGACAACCCCATCACAGTCACACATTCAAGTATCAACAGTGTAGCTGAAAGCTATAGGCATAGGGTATCTGTTACCCGCAACAGCACCTCTGACGGTATCATCAACTTTTCCCTGCACGATACATCTCCTGAACGAGCAGCAGATATCCTGAATGAGATGATCTCTGTCTACAACGAGACAACGATCGAGGACAAGATGAATATCATCAGGCTTACCTCTGACTACATCAACAGTCGTATAGCCCAGTTGGATGCTGACCTCGGAGTTCAAGAGTCGCAGATTGCCAGTTTCAAGCGTGACAACCAGCTCCTGAGTCTCAACAACTATGGTCAGTCATACCTGAACAAGAGTATACAATCCTCAGAGGAAGTCGACCGGCTGCTCGCACAGATTTCTCATGCACAGTATCTACAGGAGTTGATCGCGAACAATACGGAAAACAAGTTGTTCCCGGTAGTCATAGATATTAACGATGACAACATCAAGGGAACCCTATCACGTTTCAATGAACTTGTCCTCAAACTGGACCGCTACAAAAGTACAGGAACTACCAATAACCCTGTGGTTCAAGACATGCTCGTTGAGCAGAATACTCTCAAGAACAATCTTAACAAGCTCCTAACCACCTACATTGGAGCTATCCAACAGAAAGTTCTGGATGTTGAGGCCGTCGGACAGAAAGCATCTGACCAAATGCGTCAGGTTCCTGGCCGTCAGCAGTATATTGACAATGTATTGCGAGTACAGAGCATCAAGGAACAGCTTTACCTTACACTGCTCGGCAAGCGTGAAGAGCTTCTGATCAGCCAGCCTTCCATCGAGGGCAATGCCAAGATCATTGACAAGGCACGCGTCAACCGCTCACCCATCGCCCCAAATACCAAACGCAACATAATGATGGGCATCCTGCTTGGACTCCTTGTCCCAGTGGTTATATTCATCATCCAGCGCATGCTGGACACAAAGGTACGCTTCCGCAAGGATGTTGAAAACTACACCAATCTTCCTGTACTTGGTGAGATCCCGGCTAAAAAGAAAGGCGACGGACGCCATATCGTGATTGCGGACAAGAAACGAGACCAGATATCGGAGGCTTTCCGAATATTGCGAAGCAACATCGAGTTCACTCGCAATACGGACAAATCTTGTACTTCTTATTTGTTCGTGTCTTTGATGGAGAACTCAGGAAAGACCTTCCTTACAGCCAACCTTGCAGCCAGTCTCGCCATGGTCGAGAAGAGAGTCATCCTCCTTGACCTCGACCTCCGCAAGGGAACCCAAACAAAGAATTACACCAAGGATAAACTGCATGGATTCTCGACCTATCTTTCGGGCAAGACAGACGACTTCGAGTCGATAATCCAGCATGACCTCGTGGCCCCCGGTGTGGACCTCATCCCTTCGGGATCCAT
>JAEEGL013314076.1_pt1 | contig 33028 bp, 24 predicted proteins | sample 9134231 | NCBI WGS metagenome assembly JAEEGL01 (sample SAMN16246548, study PRJNA631951) | gut metagenome | biome: gut microbiome; feature: rumen; material: fiber-attached | host: Bos | place: Iran: Karaj | collected 2018-10
GTAGAAGACCCTGCCCAGGATCTCGTACATCGCCATGAACACGAGACCCGCCGAGTAGAACAGGTACGCGGAGCCGGTGAGATCCGTAGCCGCGGTGTCGAAAGCGCCGCGTTCGTAAATTATCTGCACTATCTGGCCGCTGTACAGCATCGCGCCGAGTGAGCACGGCAGCGCGACCATTATGACTATAGTGAATCCGCGATGGGTGAGGCGGCTGAATTCCTCGTCGTCGCCGAGCGTGTTCGCCTGCGCGAGCCTCGGATATATGAGCATCGTCAGCAGCGATATGGTGAGCCCGAGGATGACGTTGTTCAGCAGCGACGCGTAGTTCAGCGCCGCCACGCTGCCCTCGATCAGTCCAGAAGCGAGCGTTCTGTCAACGAATATATTCAGCTGCGTCGCCAGCGACGCGAGAAAGATCGGTATCGAAAGCCGTACTATCTCCGAGAGCGCCGTACGCGATCCGCGGAGCCCCGGCGTATATCTGAAGCCTTTTTTTCTTGCGAGTATTATGAGTATCGCAAGCCTTATAACGTAGGCGATCAGCAGACCGAACGCGAGGAAGTAATAACTCGTGAGCGCGCTGATGACTATCGTGGCGATAATTACTATGTTCTGGACGTAGCCGACCGCGATCTGCGGCAGGAACGTCTTCTTGTACTGCAGAAACGACTCGAACAGCGTGGCGCTCGTCGAAAACATCGCGTACGAGAAGGTGACCTTTACGAAAAAGCTCGTAAGCGCGGCGGTTTCGGCGTTGAAGCCTCTCGCGAACGCCGCCACGAGAAGATCCGAAAAGATGATGCCGATCAGCGCCGAGATTATCCCGACGATCAGTATCATATTGATCACGCGGCTTGTGAAAAGGCTCCCGGCGCGCGAGCCTTCGAGCTCCTCGCGCTGCGAAAGCAGCGGCATATAAGCTACGATAACCGCGCCGAATACAGCGCCGAAGATGATTGTAGGGATGCTCTGCGCCATTACATACGCGTCGACGATATAGCTCGTGCCGAAAAAGCCGGCGAGCACCATCTCGCGCACAAAACCGAGCAGCTTGCTTATCAGCGTAAGCGCGGCCATGAGCACAGCCGTCTGGGCGGCGGTGCGGACCACAGTATGCTCTTTTTCGACCGAAACGTCTTTATCGTTATTCATAAATTATAGTATACCACATATCTCGCGATTTGCATACGAATACAAAACACCCCGGGGAGTGATCCCCGGGGTGCTTCAGACCTTTTCAGGTCATTTCAGCATTTGCCGAAATCGTATCTTCTCAGTTAACCGTTACCGATTATTTGATGAAGATTACAACGTCGTACTGGTCATAACCAGTGTCGGTTGGCTTGCCAGCCTGCTTGTCGTAGAGCCATACTCTTGCTCCCTTTGGAACGGAGCTTACAACCGAGTAGCCGCTGATCTGAGTGCCGGCATCGTTCAGAGTTGCCTTGTAGATTACAGCGCCGTCAGCTAATGCGTAGTTGATGCCGGTGCCGGTTGCGGTTACATAACCAGTGCCGGAAGCCGAAATCTCGATACCACCGGAAGTAGCGATGCTGCCGCCGGATACCAGAGTCAGGTCAGTGATAGTGGTTACAACGCCTGCTGTGTTAGTAGCGAGCTTGTAGAGGTGTACTTCAGTCTTGTTTACAGCAATCGTAGTAGCTTCCTTGTTCGTCAGAACGTCGAGAGCCGAACCGTTGCCGTAACCCTTGAGCTGGTAAACCTTAGTGTTGTCAGCGTTTACAGTGAGTGTAGCGCTGTCAACTACAGCGTAGATGCTGGTATCGGACTTAGTAGCTACGTCAGCAGTTACTACCATAGCAGCAACCTTGCCGCTCTTCAGAGCGTACTGACCAACGAATGCTGTGTTCAGCTTAACGTTGTCGATAGTCGATACCTTAACTGTAGTGTTGTCCAGAGTGAATACTACTACGTCGCTGTTTACAACGAGGCTTGCAGCGCCGTCCTTGAGGACTGTCTTGCTGGTGAGAGTCAGAGCGCCGGAAGTTACGAAGTTAGCTCCGTCTTCAGCCATGCTTGTGATAGCGTCGATCTTACCGTTCTTGTCGAGGCTGTATGCAACGAGGCCGTTTACAACTGCGCCGGTCGTAGCAACTTCGCTCTTCAGAGTGTAAGTGCCTTCGCCGTCCAGAGTGTACAGCTTGATCAGCTTGTCAAATCCGGAAGTAGTTGCAACTGTCTTAGCTACAGCGTACTTGTCAGCAGTTCCGCCAACAGCACTGAAGCTGTAGATCTTGTTGTATGCGTCGAGGTTAGCCTTTACAGTCTTCGAAACCTGAGTTGCGCCTACAGGAGTTGCGCCTGCAGCAGCCGAATTGCTGTAAGTCTTGCCATTGATGGTAGCCTTAGCGTTGGTTGCATCCCAAGCTGTCATTGCGCCTTCAACGATTTCTGTACCAACAGCAACCTTAACGATGTTGTTGGAAGTTCCGCCGGTGTAAACGTATACTACGTTGTCCTTAGCGATGTCAGCGAGCGAGTTAACGCCAACGAGTGTGAAGCTGTTGTCGTCGATAGCTCCGTCCTTCTTGGTGAACTTGTATCCGAGCAGAGTTGCGTCCTTAACGTCGCTCTGAACGTCTGCAGTAGCCTTAGCGTCAGCAGTGATCGTCCAGGTCTGTGCCGAATAGAGTTCGCTGATCGTCTTGCCGATGAGCTTAACGTTGATCGTGAATTCAGTAGCGGTGTCAGCCTTTGTGAATACTGTAGGAGCAGCAACACCGGACTTAGCCATGTTAGCGAATTCAGCGTAAGCAGCGCCGGAGTTAGCAGCAGCATTGATAGCAGCCTGAGTAGTCGAAGCGATCGTGTATTCTACGCCGTCAGCCTTGAAGTTACCGTTAGCGATGAACTTACCGGTGAGTTCAGTGCTCTTAGGCATGAACGCTACGATTCTCCCATTGCCATAGTAATAACCGTCAGACATTTCAGTGTAAACAGTACCGTACTGTCCAACGTAAGGAGTCGTGTTGATTACTTCGCTTGTCGAGTAAAGGATCGTGTCGTCTGCCTCTGCGCAGTTCAGACCCGAAGTCAGCATTGTAACAGGGTTGAACAGAGGAGCGCCGGTGTTGATCTGAGTAGTTGTTCCGTCAGAAGCTACCTGAACCTTCTGGATGTCCAGAGCGTTGTAGATAACCTGAGCAGCAACTGCCTTGTCAACGCCGCCTGCTGCAGCCTGTACGTCCTTGTACAGTCCGAGGTCCTGAGCCTTAGTTACATAGTTTGCAGGCCAGGTTCCAACGAGCTGCGAGCTGTTGTCGGTGTAGCCGATAGCTCTCAGAACCATCGTAACAGCTTCGTTCAGCGTGATAGTTCTGGAAGGCATTGCGTTACCGTTTCCGTCGCCCAGCATGATTCCCTTGGAATTGCAGTATGCGAGGTAAGGAACTGCCCAGCCGTAACCGGTAGTATCCTTGAAGGATGTGGTTGTGAAGCTTGCCAGAGCGGACTCTGGAATGCCGAGTGCTCTTGTGATCATAGCAGCGAACTCAGCTCTGTTAACTGCCTTTGCAGGCTGGTAAGTTCCGTCAGGATTACCTGTAACGATGCCGAGGTCATAGCATACTGTGATAGCCTGCTCGTTTGCGTTGCCGTCGACGTCAGTCAGATTAGTCTCTGCTGCGGAAACGAACGAGAAGCATCCCAGTACCAGAGCCAGGATCAGCACTAATGAAAGTACTTTTCTCATCTCTTGTCCTCCTTGAGATTATTTCTTCTGTTGGGTTGCGATAATTTGTTCATGATTCAAATCATCTTCCCCAACTGAAGATAATTTGACTTTATGTAGAAAACAGACACAAGTCACCCCGCGTCCATATTCTATCACGTTGAATTATACTCAAAGAATAAAAGGCAAGTCAACGATTTCTTCCAAATGTAACATAACCGTAACATAGAGAAAAACCGCCTGCCGCGCGGATGTGCGGCTCCTTTTGTCCCGATCGCCGTCCGGCCTGTGCGGACCGGCTTACCCCTTTTCATCGGTACGACCACAGTATAACACCGCTGCAGGAAATGTCCATTACAGCGGTGTTACAGGATGATTAACAAATCGTGCTTTATTATTACGGAATATTACAGGAAAAGCATGCTTATCAGCTTGATCCCGAGAGGCAGAGTCGCCATCGAGAGCAGCGTGCTCAGGACGAGAAATTCGCTTGCGAAGACGCTGTCTCTGTTCGTTTCTCTCGACAATATTACCATAAGCGTAGCGCACGGGAACAGCGCCGCGAGCACTACTATCACCTTGATCATCGGATCTACCGGCAGGAAGCCGACCATGAGCACCGTCAGCGCCGGGATCACGATATTCGAGATGATCGTCGATTCGATGACCTTGCGGTCCTTCGCGCCGGACAGGATGTTGCCGTTCGCCAGGATCGAGCCGACCATTATCATCGCGAGAGGCGTCGCCAGCCCGCCGAGATAGGTGAGGAACGTGTCGAACGCCGCAGGGAGCGAAACTCCCGCGAGGCACACGATGAGGCCGGCTATCGTCGCGAGTATGTTCGGGTTGATTATTATTCGTTCGAGAGATTTTACGAGATGGTCGATATGGCTCAGCTTCTGGCCCTTCGCGCCGTCTCCCCTGCGCAGCAGCGCCATGCCGTAGCTGAACGCGGCCAGATTCATCGCCGTGTTGTTCGCGATCATCAGGAACAGTCCGTAGTCGCCGAAGAAGATGAGCGTTACAGGGAAGCCCATGAAGCCGTTGTTCGGGAACATCATTCCGAACTCGGCCACGCTGCTCTTATCGGCTTCGTACTTTCTGAACTTACAATAGTAGTAAGCGATAACGCCGTGCGCCGCCAGGGCGGCCAGCGAGATGGCAAGCGTAAGAAAGAACGCCTCTATCGTAGAGGCGCTCATCTCAAGCGTCGCCGTCTTTTCGAATATCAGGCACGGAAGCGCGATGTTCAGTATCAGCCTGTTGACTCCGCCCGTGGTGGCGTCGTTGATTATATCCCGCTTCCTGCAGATAAAGCCGACGAAGATTATTCCGAACAGTACGAGAAACTGAGCGTACATATATTAACCTTCTGCCGTTGTCGTAGTTATCAAAAACGCGCGCGGCAGCGAGTGCCGCGCGCATTGTGTTTAAGCTTGCTATCTTACCGCGTTGCAGACCGTAACGAGCCACGCGGTGTCGCCGCCGTCGTCAACGATATCGTACATGCGGACGAACTTGCCGACGCGGACGCTGCTCTTCGAACCCGATACGAATTCGTCCTTGTCGTCCAGCAGCGTGTATACGGAAACGACCTGTTCCATCTCGACGATCTGTCCGTTCGCCAGCGTAACTGTATTGCCGTCGACAGCCGTTACCGCCTGCCAGCCGGTGCCTGTGCCGCCGAGCGCCCTGAACGAAGGACGCGAAGGAGCCGCGACTGTGTAAACGGTCTGTACCACGCCGGAGCCCATCTCGAGCTCGAAGACGTGGCCGTCCGGGATCCTGGTCGAGGTGTATACCGCAGGAGCGTCAGCCGCCTTGTATTCCCACGCGATGTTGTGGCCCGCGGTTATGGTGTTGAACGCGGCAACGCTCTTGCCTTCCGCGTTCGCAACCTGCGAGATGCCGTTGATCACGCAGTATACGGTGCCGTTGAAGCCGACGTCGCCCGGAACGATCATCGCGGTGATCTTGCCGCCTTCGGTCTTGTACCACGCAGGCGTTGTTACGTTCTTGTATCTGTAAATGTTGGACACGAGCAGCTCGCTGTCAGCCGGAAGCTTCATGCCCTGAACGAAATTGCGCTTCTCGCCGTATTCGTAAACGACAACTTCGGACGAGAGCGCCTTGCCGTCGTACTCGGTGATGTCGGAATCGAACTTGCCGGAGGCCGAGAAGACCATGCCGGAAGCCGCGCCCGCATCAGCCGCGTCGCCCTCTTCAGGACCTGCAGCAGCCGCAGCCGCGATCTCATCGAGCGCGTCGTAAGTGATCTGCGCCATCTGCCACTTGGCCGCAGGCGCGGAAACGTCGGAAATGTCGCCGAGGTTAGCCGTCAGGCCGAGTTCCGCGGCCTTTTCGATATAGTTCGAAGGCCACGTGCCGCCAAGCTTTGAGTCGGTGTAGCCCGCCGCTCTTACCGCGAACGTGATCATCTCGGCTACGCTTACGTTCCTGCCCGGCTTGAACGTGCCGTCAGGATAGCCGACGGTGATATCGTGCGATACCATATAGTTGATGAAATCGGCAGCCCAGCCGTAGCCCGACATATCCCTGAATCCGTTCTGAGCCGGAGTCTGGGAAGCCGTTCCCACGAGATCCGCCGCGAGCGGATCGATCGCCTTGACTATTATTATCGCCGCCTGAGCGCGGGTAAGGTTCGAGTCGCCGTGGTACTGACCGTCCACGTCGCCGGTTATAACGCCCTTGTCGTAGAGCGCCTGCACCGCCGCCTCATACGGCTGCCCCTCGATGTCCGGGAGCGCCGCCGCGAACGCCGTAGTGCCCGCGAGCATCATTATTATCAGTATAAGAGACAGAATTCTTTTCATAACAATTACCTTCTATACCCGTAAAACGTTCCGGCTACAGAACGCCGTAGATAACGCCCGATACGACGAGCGCCACGTCTCCGCGCGTCGCCGGAGCCGCCCAGTCGTTTATGTCAGCCCGGTACAGAACCGTGTGCCAGTACATTTCGGCGTACTGGATGTATCCGTCAGGATATTCGTACGGATCCGCGGTGCCGAACTTGTCTCTGATCAGGATCGTCGCCATCTCCTGGTTCGAGATCGTCTGTCCCGGAGCGAACTTGCCGTCGCCCACGCCCTTGATCATGTTGCGCTTGTACAGCATGTTGATGTAAGGCGTTGCCCAGCCGTATCCGTCGAGATCGGTGAAGTAATTCTCCTTCGCCACTTCGGCGAGCTCGGTCGCGTCATTGTTGCCCGTAACGACAGCCATGATCTTGCAGAACTCCGCGCGGGTGATGTTCCTCTCCGCGTGATAGAGTCCGTCGGTGTCGCCGGTCACGGCCTTAACGTTGCAGAGCTGCTGTACCGCGCGCAGATACTTGGTGTTAAGCACGTCCTGCGGCAGAGACACCTTGCTGTTCCACTGCGAATAATCAACGTCATCCGCGAATACCGCCGCGCCCGATACCGCCAGCATCATCACTGCCAGCGCAAGAACTACGGCGATCGTTCTCATGTTCTTTTTCATATTTACCTCCTATCTGCTGAGGTCAACCAGACCCGGATACTTGAAGCTGCTGTCGTATGCCCAGACTGTCGAGCCCGCCGCTTCGTTCAGAAGCTGGGCTACGTTCTTGGTCGCGCTTACGGTGAGAAGCGGATCCGCGCCCGTAAGCTCGGCAAGCTTGCACTTTACGCTTACCGCGGAAGCTCCGCTCTCGGCGAGGCCTATCGCCTGGCTTGCCGTGCTGTCAAGCCAGTATGACGCCGAGATCCTGCCGTTGTTTCTGCCGACTACCGCGCCCGCGGCGTTGTTGCCGGTGATCGTTCCGACGTTATATACGCACATAACCGAAGCGCCGTTCCTGCCGGTGATTCCGCCCGCGTAGTTGGTCGCGCTTATCGCTCCGGTGTTGTAGCAGTTTGTGATGAGAGCTTCGCTGTCGCCCGCGATTCCTCCCGCGTAGCTCGAAGCCGTGATCTTGCCGTCGTTGTAGCACTTGGTAACTATAGCGTCATCGCCCGCCTGTGAGGAGATGATTCCGCCGGATCCGAGCTGCGAGAAGATCTCGCCCGCGTTTGCGCTGAGCTCGACTCTGCCTTCGTTTATACCGACGATTCCGCCCGCGTACGTGCCTTCGACGTAGCCGCCGTTATAGCCGTACAGCAGATTGGCGCGTCTGCCCTGCATGTATCCGACAACGCCGCCGTTGGTGCCGCTGCCCTTTACCGTGCCGAGGTTGTAGCACGATTCGATCGTTACCGAGTTAGACTGCGCGTTCGCGGTGCCGATTATTCCGCCCGCGCCGAACGTGGACGTCTCGACCGTTCCCCTGTTGACGCAGGACTTGACCTTTACAGGGCCCGCGCTTCCGATCACGCTGCCCGCGATGCCGCCCGTCTTGTCGCGGCTCGTTATAGTGCCTTCGTTAGTGCAGTTCGCGAGGACTGTCAGCTCGCTCCAGGAGTTCGCCATGGTCTGGGCCGTCGGTGCGGCGAATCCCACGATGCCGCCGGCGTATCCCGCCTTTGCGGTTATGAGCGCTCTGTTTCTGTCGTTTTCGAGCGGGCTGGTCGAGTATCCGGCGATGCCGCCGACGTACTGGCCGCCGCTGATCGTAACGCTGTCCGCCGTCAGGCACTTGGTAATGCTGCCTTCGTTATATCCCGCGATCGCCGCCACGTTCAGATAACCTGTAATGTTTGAGTTGGCGATCGTGAGTCCGGTGATCTGCGCCTTTGTCGAAGTGTATCCGAACAGCGCCGCGTAGTTAGCGAGATCGCTGTCGGATCCGCTGCCCGCCTTGCCCACTATCGAAAGGTTGGAGATCGTTTTGCCGTTTCCGTTGAAGGTGCCTCCGAACGGAGCCGCCTGAGTTCCGATCGGCACGAAGTTGCCCGACGTCCAGTCGCTTTCTTCGGAGTATATCGCCGGAGCGGTAATCGCGAAATCGGTATTTACGCTTATATTGTTCGCGAGTATGAAGCACTCGTCGAGATGGTCTCTTACGTGATTCAGCTCGGCCGCGCTCGTTATAACGTACGGATCACCCGCGGTTCCCGAGCCGTAGGTGAAGTGTCCCGCCGCCGTCGTATGCGTGCATCCCCTGCGCGACGCATTCGCCAGAGCGTCGATCGACACAACTGCCGAATCTGTAACTCCGCCGCCCGAGATGATTCCCGCGCCGGTGGTGCTGGTTATCGCCGGATCCGTAACAACTGCCGCTCCGGAAGTTATAGCGGAGCCCGTCGCCGGCTGGATCGGCGGCTGGTTCGGTCCGAGTATCGTCGGTTCGTTTTTCTTAACGTTCAGGAGCAGCGTAGCCGCCTGCGCGCGCGTCAGAGCGCTCGTAGGTTCGAGCTTGCCGTCCGAGCCCTGCATGTAACCCTTCTGGTACAGCAGAGTGATGTACGGGAGCGCCCACTCGCCGATATCGCCGGCGTCGCTCATCGTTTTGATGTCCTTCGAAGTGTCGGCTCCGTCCTTCGAGATCACGGAAGCGATTACCTTGGCCGCCTCCTGCCTCGAGATCATGAGGCCCACGCCGAACGTGCCGTCCTCGTAGCCGTTTGTGATGCCTGCCGCAACGGCGCTCTTCAGCGTCGGTACGTACCATTCGATCGGATCGACGTCCTTGAACGCGAGCGTGGTGTTCGTCGTGTCAGGCTGAGCCGACAGAACGTTTACCACGACCTTGAAGAACTCCTCGCGCTTCATGAGGTTGTCCGGCTTGTAATCCCCCTCCGGATAGCCTCCGATGATGCCGAGCGACGCGGCCTCGTCGATTATCGCTTCGGCCCAGTGACCCTTTGTGTCGCTGAATCTCGGCGTCGTTACAGCCGCAGGTGTCGCCCCGGTCGTAGTCGCCGGAGTCGTTGTGACCGAAGCGCCGTCAGCGGAGCCCGCCGGCGCCGTTTCGTCCGCGAATACAGGCACCGCTGCCATCGTGAGCACGAGCGCCGCGCTGAGCAGTATCGCGATCAGCTTTTTCCCGTTATATCTCATTCGATTCCCTCCCCGTGTCTTTTCAGGGTCTCCGCCCGCGCTCCGCGCTTCGCACCGCGAGCCCGCTGAAGCGCCCGGCCTCAGCCCGGCGCCCGCGCGCGTCCGTTTCGCGCTGTGCGGCGGTATAACTACATAGTTACAGATATTATAACTATTTTCTGACAATCCCGCAAGGGAAGAGGCACGAATGTAACTTCTTTGTATTATTTCGGAAATGGCGTTTATATTATTCCCGAAGGACAAATGAAAAGAACGGGCGGCTGCCCGTTCTTTTTGTTTTCGCGCGGCCGTTTACGCGTCAGAAAAACGATCCGGGCCGGGTCGCCGCGGAGCGGCCCTTCGCAGGCGGCCGCGCCTCCCTGCACTACCGGACGCGGTGTATGCGGACGTATCCGCTTCCGTCGGTGTTGTCGATGATTATCGGCACGTCGTGCGACACGCTGACGTTTCCGGGGTACGCCGCGGTGAACCGGATCGTTAGCTCGTCCGGAGGGTCGCCGCGGTAGTCCGCGCTGTAGGCGCTGTTCCAGAAGCTGCCGGTGTAGACGCGCCTGCCGGCGGCCGTATTCGTCCCGCTGTAAGTCAGGAAGGACGAATACCGCGTGCCCAGCACGCGCGCCGCGACGCGCGAAGGCTCGCCGCTGACCTCCGCCTCGAACATCAGGCGCTCGCCCGGCCAGAAAACGTTCCGCGCGCGCGGCGAGGCCGCCGTTTCGTTGTAGCGGAGCCGCCTCTGCTCCCAGGCTTCCGTATGCGAGACGTCTCCGCGTATCGCCGGTCCTTCCCTTACGAAAAACGTGTAGCTGCCCAGGCCCGTACCGGTTCCGTCGCTCACCGCGCACACGATCTCATACGTTCCCGCGGACGCCGTATATCCCGCCGGAGGAGACGCCGCGCTCACCGGATAATTCCCCGCTCCGTCCGCGGCAAGACCTTCAAACCCCGCCGCCGCGATCAGCGCCCTGTCCTTGAATATCTCGACCGTCAGATCGAGCACGTCCTTCTCGTCGTCGTCCACTTCCACGTTCACCGAAAACGCGCCGCCCTCCTTCACTTCCGCCGGCACGGTCGAAATGCTCTTAATGTAAGGCGCCGCGCCCTCGCCCATAACGTAAAACGTTATCTCCTCGACGTTCGACAGCTTGTCGTAGGCGGCGCTGCCCGTCGAATCCTCCTGCCGGTGGCGCGCCGTGTACTTTCCGTCGACGTAAAACCTTTCGATCGGCGACGCGAGCACCCTGCCCGCGTCCGGATGCGGCCCGTCCGAGTACGGCGTATGAGCATACTGCCAGTACCCGCGCTTCGACGGATCGTTTTCGTAATCATAGTAATTGATCCCGTACTTCACGAGCTGTCCCTTTTTGTAGATCAGAGGCGCGCGATCAGCCTCCCCGCCGTCCGGCCTCCGCGCGTTCTCCGCGCGTCCCGTCCCGGTCAGCGTTTTTGTCCAGCCGCGCGATTCCGCTCCCTCGAGCGAATCGGCAGGTTCGGACAACATAAGATATCCCGGCCCTTCGCGCAGCGTCAGACGGAAGTCCGAGAACAGCCCCGCCGGCGTTCCCGCGCCGTACGGGCTTGTCCCGGCAGCTCCCGCGCCTGCCCTTCCGCCCGCGCCCGGCACTCCGACTGTAATCAGCGCCCGGCAGCTTTCGGACGCGCTTGTCGGCACGTACTTTGTCAGAGTCACGCTGCCGTCAGCAAACCCGACGCCGGTATACGCGCCCGATGCCGGGAGTTCCAGCGTCTCCGTGCCTTCCCAGCAGGAATAAGAATCGGAAGCGACATCCTCGAAATTGTCCGCGCCTATCGCCGCGATCTCAATGCCGTCTATATATCCGTAAGGCCTGCGGCCGGTCATCGACCTGAGCCCGCGCGTGACGCTGCCTCCCGGCGCGATCAGATAGGTCTCGCGCCTGAGATCCATCCGCGCGAAATTGCCCTGAACGTCGTTCTCGCCGCCGCTCAGATCCGTGAACGTGCCCGAGAGCGACGCGTCGGTCCTGTTCTCCGCGTTGTAGAACGGCGCGTAAACGTTGAACCGCGCGATCAGATATTTGTCCGCCGGCGCGGTCACGGTCATCTCTGCCGTCTGCCGGATGACGTCGAGCAGCAGCCTGCCGTACGCCGGCTGAACGGTCCACACCCCGTCCGATATGGTTATATATTCCGAAAGGTCCGGAACGCCCTCTGTGAAGCGCTCCCCGAGCAGCGGCACGTTCAGCTCCGCGGCCCTCTCATACGCGCGGAAGCCCGGCGAGGAAAGCGTTCCCGTTACGCGTTTCCACGAGCCGTCGTTTCCCGGCTCCACGGTCACGGCCGCCTGCGGCGCGGCCACGGCGGTTCCTGAACCTCCGGACGCGGCGGTTCCTGAACCTCCGGCCGCGGCGGTGTCCGGCGCTTCCGCCGCGTCTTCATAGTAGACCGATATATCCGTGAATCCGCACCACGCGACGTATCCCGCCGTTCCTTCCAGCGCCAGAGTGTGGCTGCCAGCCTCCGCGAACAGCCGCAGGCTTTTTGAGAAGTCTGCCTGCGTGTTGAACGAATACTTTCTGCATTCGGCGCCGTCGAGAAGGAGACGGAACTGCGACTTCTGATTGCCGTAGACCCGGACGCCTCCCGCGAGCCCGACGTCGATATATCCGGCATTTGCCATATGGAACGACACCGAGGAGCGGAAGCCGCCCGCCGATTCGCTGCCCGCGTACAGTCCGTGTCCGCCGTAAGCCGGGTCGATCCCGCCGGAGCTGAACGCCGTGAAATATGCGTTCCCGGCCGGGGCCGCCGCAAAATCGCACTGTGACGCCAGGCGCGCGGCCGGCGCGCCTCCTGCCTCTGCGGCATCCGGGAACGTCACCGACACCATATCGAAAGCCTTTCCTGTCACTCCGGCCGGAAGCGCCATGTCGTATTCGTACACGAGCACCGATCCCGCCGGCACCTCAACAATCTTTGATATATACGCGCTTCCCGCGGTGCCGCCGGAAAGCAGAATGCCCGCTCTTCCCTGATCCACGATCGCGGCCACGCGGTCCGCTATCGCGGAAGCGGCAGCGCCCGACGGTCCCGTTTCGGCGCCGCCCGTCTGTCCGGCGCCGTCCTCGCTTTCTCCGCCGCCGTAAAACTCCGAGGCACGGATCACGATCGCGCCTTCCGCTTCCGCGTTCCTCAACGCCGCGGCCTCAGCCGTCTCCGCGCTCATCGGCGCCCTGAAAAACTCAGCGCCGCCGAAGCACGTCTTCGGAGTCAGATAGCTGTAGTAAAGCTCCCGGCAGTTCGCGCGGCCCGCGCCTGCCTCGTACAGACCGGTCCAGTCCGACACGCCGGAAATCTCCCACGTCCGCGCGTCGACCGCCACCGCGTACTGCGCCACGTTGCCGTACGCCGTCAGGTCTCCCGCCTTGAGCAGATAGATCGTATCCTCCGCGGAGTTATAGTACGCGCAGGCGAAGCCGTATCCGGCGTTCGGGCGTTCCTGAGATTCGTACAGCGTGTGCGCGGAGCCGAGCGCGCCCTCCGGGGTTATTTCGTACAGTCTGAGAGTCTGAAACTTCCTGCCCTCGGACGTCTCCCGATCGCACGAAACGTAAACGTACCTGCCTTCGCCGAGCTCGTCGGTCACGAACCCGCACACCGCGTATCTCCGCGGCGAATCGGCCGGCCATGAAAGGCGCGCCGAGCTCACCTTCTGCGATCCCGCGCCCGCGAGGATGACCGCCGTATCGCTAATGAAAAGCACGTTCCCCGCGCTGTCACACGCGGCAGGCGAGGCGCTCTCCGGAAGCTTCGGGATATATGATTTCTCAATACGTCCGGTCTCCGTATCGAGCTCCGCAATGCTGCAGAGATTCGGCGCGCCCGTTCGCGGCTCCCTGACGACGTACGAAACGCGGTCGCCGCCCGCCCGCGGCAGCGAGTTCTCCGAGGCAGCCACGGTCACTACCGCGCCCGTCGAGAGATCGCACCGCCTGACGCTGGCGCCGCCGATGAAATACAGCCGCTGTCCGTCCGGCGAAGAAAAAACGCCGCCCTCCGGAATCAGGAAATCCAGCGTCTTAAGATACGCGCCGCCCGCCCTGTCGAGCACGACGGTCTTCCCGAGATCGCTCTCGCGTATGAAAACGTATTGTTCGGCGCCGTCCGCGACCACTCTGAATGCGGAAGAATCGGCGACCGTATAGCTCCATTCGCATGTCCCCGCGTCCGTGCCGTCGCCGTACGAAGAAGTCCTTACGGCGTAAACCGTGTGCGGCTGCGCGCAGTACGAATAGCTTCCGCTTACGTATACAGAATCGCTCCGCGTTATATACATGAATTCCGAGTCGGACGGCGGGATCGACTTGTCGCAGCAATCGCAGAGATTCCCGACGTCCCAGCTCAGAACTCCGGTCCGCGAGAACGCGCCGCCGTAAGCCGGCATGACCCGCGCGACCTTTATATCCGCGTCCACGTTCCTTTCCGCGAGCGCCGCGCGGACGGCGTTTTGTCCCGCGTACGCACGCGCGTATACGCCGTCATCCGCCAGGATCACGACGTCTGCCTCCTTCGTTTTCAGAAGCCCGGCGGAGACGCGCGGGGCGATGTTGATAACGGCGCACGTCGCAATGGCGGACGCCGTAAGCCTGTCCGCCTGAGTCACGTATTCTTCCAGAGTCGCCTCGCTCCACACGTCGGTCACGGTCAGCTCAGCGCGCACTTCGCCGACGTGTTCCTTTTCAAAGCTGATGCGCCTTCCCGTGCCGAACGACAGATCCACAAGCTCCGTGATTTGGCCGCCCGAGGTGCCCGCGCGCTCATTCCCCTCGACATCGAAGATCCGCCACTCGCGCGCGGTCCCGTCTCCGTCCGTCCGCGAAGCGTCCGCGGCCTCTATCAGCGCCGTATCGGTCCCCGCTTCGCGCACGAACGTATCCTGCAAATCGATTGCCGCCTCGGGCGGCCTGTCCGGTCTCACCTCGAAAGTCCTCGAGATCTCGTCCGTGTCGCCCTTCGAATCGATTACCCAGACAGTGTACCTGTAAGTCTCCGCGCGCGAGGGATCCGCCGGGTCGAAGGCGGGCGTCTTCGTGAGGAACTCGAGCGTGAACGTCTCGAAATACTCGTCGCCGCCTCGCGTCACGGCTCTCGTCTTTATCGACGCGCCGTTCTTCTGCGGCTCGGCCGCCGTCAGCTCGACACTTTCGCCATCCGAAAGCTTCTCCAGCGTTATCCGGTAATCCGTTATCGGCCTGCCCGGGTACACCGCGACCGACAGCGCGAGCACCTGCCTGCGGTTCTGTTTCTGCGCTCCGCCCAGCACGTCGCTGATATACGGCGTCTTCCGCACCTCGACCGGCTTCACGTCGGTCAGCCGCTGCCCGTCGGCGGTGTCGACGTTGAGCGTCACGGTGTAGTTCCCGGCCTCCCTGAACGTGATCTCGGCGTAAGTGTCCGAAAGCCGCCGCACAGCCGGGGTCGAAGATGCGCCCGGCGACGCCCTGAACTCGTTCTCCGCATAACCTTCTTCGCACGCCCGCCGCGCCGAATAATCGCTGCCGTTAATGACGAAGGACGAGGCGTCGCATGCGGTCACAGGATGCCCCTCGAACGCGACGCTTTCAACGTCGAGAAGCGCGTTGCCCGATATGGTCAGCTCCTGCTCTCCGCCCGGCGTTTCGCCGCCGTTTTCCGGCCCGCCGGGACCGCTTCCGCCCGGGCTGCCCGCGCTGACGTCGACAAGCTCCGTCACGTCGTATTGGATCACCACCGGCGTGAAGTACATGAATCCGTAGTCGTTCTCGCCGAGACTACCGCCGGCGCCGTCCACGAGCTTCTCGTAGACCGCCGGGTAATTCGCGCGCACCGACGCCTCGCCGCCCATGAGCTCAAGGATGTATGCAAGTGAACCCGAGCTCAAATAATCCTTAAGTTCCAGATCCACTCGCGATGCTAATAATGCGGTATATGAAATGCTCACACTTCTGCCCGACGATGTCACGCTCAGGTTATATATCGCTTTCGATACATACGGCTCATAATTGGTTATATATGAGCCGCTTCCCGTCAGGTACGTGTTCCGGTTGAACGAGTACCCGTCCTCGCCCCACAGAAACGGCACGCTTCCGTACGCGTACGCGCGTACGTTTGAGACTTCCTGCGGAAACGTAAGATTCACCGACACGTCGACCGTGCCGCCTTTGTTGACCCCCGAATCCCATACGGCGGTCTCAACGCTTGGCCCGCTGCCCCACACCTGCTGGGCTCCTATGTCGAGGTGGTATTTAGTTACTGTGCGCTCCTCGTAAACGGGGTCCGCGTACGCGAAGAGCCCCGAAGCGCAAAAAATCCCCCGGGCGCCGCCGGCCGCCAGCGCGGCGGCAAGCAGTACCAGTATCAATAATCTCTTCATCCCGATTCCCCTGTATCGTTATTTTCCCGTATAAAGCGGGTTTCTGATCCTGAGCAGCACTATATCCGGAGCTCCCGTCCTGTCGTCATACCCCTGCGACAGAAAAAACTCAACCTGCCCAATATAATCCGGACATTTACAGTTGATAGAGCCGTCATCCGCAGGCAAAAGCGGAAGCAACTCCTTAATCTCACCGTCCACCACGGTGTATACGCTTCCCAGCCCCGCCGGGTTCTTTATGCCAAACCCCGCAAACCCGTTTCGCGTGAATACGTAAATGCCATACCGCGATGGATCCTTCGCGTCGACGTACCCCTTTGCCGCCGCGAGATACTCATTTAATGAACCGTCGCCCGAATAATACACCGAATCGGAGTTCGAAACTATGTCGGTAATTGCGCCGTCGGACGCGATGTACGCGGCAGATCCGCTTCCATCAGTACTGCCGGCCGTCCCGACAGCTCCGCCTGCCGCCCCATTCTGTGCGCCTTCCAGTATGCTCACAACAGCGTCTGAAACAACACGCTCAGCAGGGTCCGATATTCGCATCGCGACCGCCGTTGCTTCCGCTCGGGTCAGAGTCAGTCCCGGTCCGAAGGAGCCGTCCGGGTATCCGTTCAGTATCCCGAGTCCGTACGCGACCGTGATCTCATACTCGTTTTTAACGGAAGCGTCGACGTCTTTGATCAGCGCCTGAATCGCGTCATATGCGCTTCCGCTGATGACGCCAATCGCGCCGTCACTGGTCTGATCTTTCGTGCCGCCGTTCGCCATCTTCTCCGCCTGGATCGCGCCGACGGCTATCAGCGCCATGTCCGAGCGCGGTATCGCGAGAGGCAGCTGGAGCTCGTCGATCTGATGAGCGCCGAACCATCCGGCCCCGACTGCCGCGTCGTAGTAAGGCGCCGCCCAGTGCCTTTTCGCCGGTTCGTCTGCCGACGCTGATGCCGCATCGGCGCCCGAAGGAGTTCCCGCGGACGTCGGATCTGCCTGAGCCGATATCGCCTCAAGCCCCGCTGCCGCCGCGGCCATCTTTATGAATTCGCCGTAAGTCACGTCCCGCGTCGGCCTGAAAGTGCCGTCAGGATAGCCTTCGACGATCCCGGCGGCGGCGCCTTTACCTACAACGCCGTATGCCCAGTTCGTCTCAGGAACGTCGCTGAAGCGCGGTATCGCCTGCGCGTCCGAAGTTGCGTCAGCTGCCGGGCCACCCGCAGTCTCGTCAGCCATCGGACCGGCCGCCTCCGCCGCGTACGTTATCTGAAGCGGCCCGCAGAGAAGCGCAGCCGCCAGAATAACCGCGATCGCGGCCGCGCGGGCCTCCGGCCGAAGTATGCGTAATCTCATCGCTCGTACCTCCTTTTTGCTTTGTTTCCATTTTATACCATCTTCCATTATCTGTCAATTCTCCAGGCGACTGGTTTTTTTCGGCGTTTGTCCGCGTGCCGGCCGCATGCGTGCAGCGCGCGCTTCCGTGCCCCCGTCCCCGCCGTAACAATAATGTCATTTGCGCCGCGGCGCCCGCAGGCTTATAATTATATTGCGGCCGGAGCTCCCGGCTGACGATTCAAAAGGGGAAGGAGAATCAAAATGTCAAACGCAGAACGCATCAAAGAATACAAGGATCTCCTCGATGCGGGCGCTATAACTCGGGAGGAATTCGAAAAGAAGAAGGCAGAGCTGCTCGCGGCGGCCGAACCTTCGGAGAACGCTCAGAGCGCGGCGTACGGCCAGAACGCGCAGTCGCCGTCGTTCTCGACGACCACGACCGCTGTGATCGCGTATCTGACGCTGATCGGCTTCATCATCGCGATGATCGCGGGCGACCGCGTCGGCGCGAAGTTCCACCTGAACCAGGCGCTGGTCATCGAGCTGTTCGCGTTCCTGTATTTCATTCCGCTCGTCGGCTGGATCTGGGGAATATTCATTCTCGTGGTCTGGATCATGGGTCTTGTCGCCGCGGCGAACGGTCAGGAGAAAGAAGTTCCGCTTCTCGGAAAGATCAAACTGCTGAAATAACCGCAAGCAAACAAAGCGCGGGTGCCTGCACGGCATCCGCGTTTTTCTAAATCGTTAAGCGAAGCGCCCGGCCTTAGCGCCCGGCCCGAACGCCCGGTTTTACTGATGAGCGCCGCCTGTTTTCAATCAGCGGCGCCGCCAGAAGCACGAGTCCGAAATGAACGTCACAAAGCAAAAAATCTATCCGTGGATCATGATGCTCTGCTGCTGCGGTCTGTCGATGATAACCATCGGCATACCGGTCAACAGCATCGGCGTCTTTTTTGCGCCCGTGGCGCGGACGCTCGACGCCGGAATCGGCAGCGTCTCGATGTTCTCGATGATCCAGAGCCTCGCATTCGGCTTCCTAGGGCCAGTCGCGATAAGGCTGATCCGCAGGCACGGTCTGCGTGCGCCGCTCATCTTCGGCATGGCCGGCGCCGTCGCGTGCTATATTTGTATGTCGCGCGTGAGCGCCGTCTGGCAGCTGTACGCGCTCGCCGTCCTTCTGGGCGCGTTCGACAGCCTGTTCGGCCCCGTCTGCATCAGCGCCGTAACCGGCAACTGGTTCAACAGGCGCATGGGCCTCGCCGCGGGCGTCGCGTTCAGCTTCAGCGGCATCTCCGGCGCGGTGCTCAGTCCCGTGTTCAACCGCCTCATCGAAAGCTGCGGCTGGCGCGAAACTTTCATCATAATCGCAGTCTTCGTAGCGGCTGCCGCGGTACCGATCGTGCTGCTGCTCCGATAAAGGCCTTCCGACGTCGGTCTAAGACCGCACGGCGGCGCGCTTCCTCAGGCAGGCGTCGCGTACCCTGAGACTGTCGGAGCGTACCCTAGCAGCGCCGATACCGACCCGCGGAATGCAGAAAGCCCCGGCGCGTACACCGCGCGAAGGGCCGTCAGGATCGATTCTTCGGTTGTTCTTCTCTGCGCGACCGCGCTCCTCGTGTCCACGCTCGCCGGCATGGGCGCGCTGGCATCGGTCTACGGCACCGGCAGAGGCCTTTCGTCCGCCGCGGGCGCTCTTCTGATATCCGCGGTCATGATCGGCAACACCGGCTCAAAGCTCGTGATCGGCTTCCTCTGCGATCTCATCGGCCCGAAGCGCTCGTATCTGATCGTCATGGCCGTCTCCGCGGCCGGCTGCCTGCTGCTGCTCGTCTCGCCCGCCTCGTCCTCCGCGCTTCTCATGGCCGCCGGGATCATGCTCGGAACGTCGTATTCGTTCGGAGGCGTCGGTCTCTCGGCGATCTGCAAGGAAGCGTACGGCGCTGACAGATTCGCGCAGGTGTTCTCGATCGCGAACGCGTTTGTGTTCATCGGCACGGCCCTTTCGACATGGGCCTACGGCGCGATTTTCGACGTCTTCGGAAACTTCGTGCTGCCGCTTAGCTGGTGCGTCGGCGCCATGGCGGTCTCCGCGCTCCTCATAAACGTTTTCTACCGCCGTTAGTCCGGGCGCGCATTCCGGGCTGAAAGCAATATAAAACGGGCGTCCGGATCTCTCCGGCCGCCCGTTTTCCATTATTTAAGACCGCTTTATCGCCCCTGATACCTCACAGCGCGTAAAAACCTTTCAAAACGTCCTCCGCGATGTCCGTATTGTAGCTGCCTATGCTCAGGCATGCCATATACTCATCGACCGGCAGGAACAGAAGCGTCTCGTAGAACGGATACTCCTGAAGCACAGCGCTGATCCTGAGCACTCTCCAGTTCTTGCCGCAGAACAGCATTTCATCGTCCTCTATCCTGATATCCGTGAATTTCTGCTGCTTAAGAACCGAATTGAGCTTCTTTCGTGACCTGTCGACATAATCGGCCGGCGTATGGGCGCCGGAATATATTATGTTAAGCTTTTCATAGCTCAACGATACTGAACCCGTCCCGTCATCCTTCGCCAGCATGTCGTACAGTATCCCCGACTGCTCGATCTGCTTTCTGGTCAGCAGCGCCGTATTCTTCGTGCTGGAACCGTTCAGCTCCGAGATCTCATCATCGCTGCAGAATGTCCATCCGTCGCCGAGTACGCATCCGAGCTTCAGCACCTCGTTGGTATAAGTGTTGCCGTCGACCGTGCCGCGGCTGAGTGCGTCGTTTTTTTCAACGCTCCCGCAGCCGCAGAGCGCGATCGCCCCCACCATTACCAGAATGAACAATATCGGTTTTCTGAGATACATACCGTTCTCTCCGTCAGTGCAATCGATTATTTCAGTTCGCGAGGTGTTATCCTGTTCACGAATTTCCTAATATATCCGAAGCTCAGCTCAGGATTATCGTCGTAGATCGAATGGCATGCCTTTTCGATGCAGTGGAATTCAGCCTGCGGGATGCATTCCTTGATATGCTCGGAATTGATCGGCGCCGTTATAAAGTCCTCTGCTCCGCACATGAGCAGTACCGGGCACTTGATCTTGTGGAGATCAGGCTTGAGGTCGAACGAACTCAGGTCGCCGCTCTCGTTGCGCTGCCAGATATTGACCTTTGTGTTCTGCACCTTTCCGGACACGATCATTCCGTCCTCAGCCTCTTTCGCCTGCTCCGGTGTGTCGTAGTAATAGTGATACAGGCTGCCCATCCTTGAGATATAGTCCGCCAGGTTAGTTATCTTTCCCTGCTTCTTCAGCTTCCAGAGCTCCTTCTGCTCCTCAGTGCCCCTGCGCTCAACGACAGGATCGCCGTAGCTCTCGAATCTGTAGTCCGGCGCGGAGCTGGAAAGGATAAGACCGTGGAGGTGATCCGAATGCTCGATAGCGTATTTCTGAGCGATCATCCCGCCGTAGGAATGTCCGAGCACGTAGATCTTGTCGAGTCCGAGGTACTCGCGGAGCGCTTCGCCGTCATCCGCGTCCTGCGCCAGAGAGTTCTCGTGATAATCGCCGCGCGGGCTGAAGCCCGTATTTCTCGCGTTAATCATTATCAGCTGGAAAGTATCCGCGAGCTCGAGGAACGACGGAAGATAGTGGAAATGGCTGCTTCCCGGACCGCCGTGGAATACAAAACAAATAGGTTTTCTGTAATAGTAAGGCGCCTGCTTGACGACCTCCGAGCCGATAACGTCGAAGAATATCTGTGTTCCGTTGACTTTAGCGTACATGAATGATTCCTCCTGTTAAGATAATAGTTTAGCCGATGTCCTATTTAGCCGCTTCCGCCTGCTCCTCAGCGAATACCTTCTTGTACAGCGTAAGGTTGAGCACGATGCCCAGTACGACGCCGAGAGGCATTATGAGCCAGAATTTCGCTCCGAGTACCCTGAGGATCACAGCCAGCACGAATATGATCGCCGCCGTCTTCGGGTGCTTGAACGCCGCGTTTCCGAGCAGAGCTCCGAAGATCGCCGGACCCAGCGTCGAGAACGACGCCAGTACGGAAGCAGGCAGTACAGCAAGGATGATGCTTCCGAGCAGAGCGCCTATAAGCGTGAAGCAAAGCGTTACTATAGTCGAGATAGGGATCGAGAGATTTGTGATAACAGTACCCTCGCGTGTTCCCGGTTCCACGCCCGCCGCGCTCTGAGCCGCCAGCGCGCAAGGCGCCTTGATGTTGAGCACGCTTCCTGTTATCCATCCAGCGTAGCTTCCCGTTACGCCGATCATAGGGAACGCGGTAAGAGGTTCGATAAAGGATCCGACGATATTAGCGCTTATGAGAAGCGGGATCATCGCCACGATCATCGCTCCGGTAGGAACGATGCCGAATCTGAGCCAGAGGACGAGCGGAGGCGTAAAGCTTCCCGCGAGTCCGAGGACCATAAGCAGTCTGCCGTATTTCGACAGCTTCGCTATATAAGAATCATATGCTTCCATTGTATTCTCCCCTTTCCTGATTATTTGCCGATGATCAGGTTAACGATCACAGCGCAGAACAGACCGCTGAACATAGCTATGGACAATGCCCAGACGCCGATCCACTTCTTGCCGGTCTTAGCCTTGAGCCTGTTCAGGATGATGTATACTACCGCGCCGCCGAGAGCAGAAGCGAAGTTTGCCCAGCTTCCTGTCCTGACTCCTACGACCGGATAGTTCGAGGTCAGATATGAGAATACGCCTATCGTACATCCCGCGGAAACTACCGCCATCTTCTTCGCGTTGCCCTTTACGATAACGTCGAACAGATCTCCGAACTTGTGCGCGAACAGACACGGGAACATAACATATACGATAACTCCGAGACACATCGCCCAGATAGAAGCCGCGAACGCTTCAACACCGTATCCGACACCGCCGAGCTCAACGCCCATTACGGTCGCGCCGATATTTGCCGCCAGCATTTCGTACGAAACGGCTCCGATGATAGAAAGACGCATCCACGCGATAGGCGCGCCCAGAGCGGTCGCCAGCGTCACAACGCCCGCGATATTCGCGAGTCCCGGTCCTATGCCGGCGATCGCGGTGCTCCTGACGGCTGCGTTTACCTGCTCCTTCGTCATTCCGATTTCAGACGCCACGCGGAACGAACTTGTAAGATACAGCACTACCTGTATAGCTACGATCACAACAGGTACCGCACAGCAGAGCCACATAAACGGAGCGCTCGCTATGGCCATGAAATCAACATCCATATTCTTTCCTCCTTCTTGATCACAGAGATCGTTATTTTTGTAACTTAATCTTATCGACATATTTGTGTCACAAAAACGTCACTAATGCGCTAATAAGACCGCAAACAGCCGCCGCGTCCGAAAAGACGCGGCGGCTGCCTGATATCCGATATTCAATTCCGACGGTCCCGCGCCACCGCTTTGTTTTACAGTTTAAAGCGATAGACCCTGCGCGGGCGTCCGTTGTTCTGGTTTATGTCCTGACCGATTATCCTGCAATACCCGTTCAGCTCGAGCTTGTCCAGAATACGGTACATGGTTCTTTTAGATATGCCGAAGCATTGCGCGAGCTCGGTCGCGGTAAAATCGTTCTTGCTTTTCGCCTTGATTATCGAGGCGAGCTTCATGATCGTGGACGAGCTCAGCTCGCACTTTGTCGCGACCATATGGATCCTGGCCGCGTTGTCTATGCTGTTCGGCACGTCGCCGTTCCTTACGTATTCCACCGGTCCGATCATATCGCTGTCCGCGTACGCGATATACGCGCAGTCGTTTTCCTCCGTAAGCGCTTTCTGCAGGCAGATCTCGGCGTTCGCGCGGGCCACGTCGGCCGATTTGCCGTAGCCTATGCCCATCCTTACGCAGCAGGAGCTGAACGAGTAGACCATCCCGAACAGCTGGTTCTTTTCCAGAGAATCCGTGCCGCTGTCGAAATAGTCCCTGTTCGACGTCAGGCAGAACCTGTGGCTGGATTCCTGGATCACGGCCGCGTGCACTGTCCCGGCGAAATTATATATCTGCTCTATCCCCTTCAGCAGCTCCGCATGGTTCGGGATCGGACCGTTATGCGCCGTCCGCGGGCTCATCGGCTCAAGCAGCTCGACCATCGCGAAAACCTGCCGGGCCGCGTCCGACTTCAGACGCGTTATCGTAAGATGCAGCCTCTGGATCGAGCTGAACACCGCCTCCTCGCTCGGTATCGCCAGAATGCACGGTATGCCGCGCCTGTTAAGCTGCTTATACACATTTTCCATAAACGTCACGCAGCAGGAGCAGTTGTTGTACTTATAGTTGTCGGCGTGCCTTATGGCCACGTTGTTTACGCTGTCAAACGACGTGAGATCCGTATCTACCACGCAGAGGCTGTTCGTGATTGAAATCCCCACGGAGTTCAGGATCGACTCGAGCTGTATCGCCTCATATGTGTCTATCGAAATGCGCGAAATATCGATCCCGCTGAGCTGCGCCTTAAGAAGAGCGCCTAAAAGCGTGCTCGTCTCCTTGCGTATATACTCGGTCGGAATATACGTCCCGGTATTGTTTTTCAAAAAAACAAACGGCAGGATGCCGGATAACAGCACCCCGTCATATTTTCCCACACATCCCGCGTACGACTGCATAAGAGCGTCGTGGTTGTAATCTTCGGCGTCGTTGATCAGAAACACCGGATCGATCACATCTCCGCCGAAGTGTTCCTTAACCACCTTCTGAACGCCGTCATAACGATTCCCCGTACCTATATAAGCTATATACATTTGAGTTGTCCCCCATTACCTTATAGCACGGTCTTTCCTGTGTCGGTCGTCTGTGCGGCGATCATCTATGCCTGTTCGCCCAGCAGTATCGCCGCGTGCAGCGTTCCGTCCGCCGCGTCCTTGATCATTATAAGGTGGCGTCCGCCGTCGCTCGAATACTCGAGAGACACCGTCGCGCCCGGCGCGATCTCCTTGCGGTAGGCGATCTCGATATCGTTGAAGCTCGCGCTGTCCAGACCCTCCGGAAGCGCCTCGCGCGCGAGATCCATGTACGAAGTGTTGTGCACGTGGTTGTTGCAGTCGATCATCGACTTCGTGATCTTAAACTCAGTCGTCGAGACCGGCTCGAAATCGAGCTTGTGCACGTTCGTGAAATCGAAGCCCGGGAACCGCTCGTCGTCCGGCTCGCTCTGGTACGGATCCATGATCTCCGGCGTCAGCCGCGCCATCGTTCCCTTCGCAACGTTTATCGCAGTCCACTTCGACGTCGCCTAAGCGAACACCTCGCCGCCGCTGTCGCGCATCTCGAAATCACGCCAGCAGTACGACCGGAGATACTTCCTGCCCCAGGTCGTCGACTTGTAGTATTCGCAGACCTTCGGGCGCCTGTACACCTTTATCTTCCAGTTCAGTACCACCCACGCCAGGCTGTCGTGGAACTCGTCCGCGGTCCCCTGACCGATGCTCTGAGCGTGCGTGTTCGCGGTGTTCGTGAGCGCTTCGAGTATCGCCTTGTCGGAAAGCAGATCTCCCGCTCCGACGTCCTGCATTCCCGCGAATAGATTTATGCTGTATTTCATTCAGTAAATACCTCGGTTTAGTTTATAGTCGTATGCGGCCGTTGTCCGTATGTCCGCCGCCTCTCGCCGGCCGGCCGTTGTCCGTGCGTCGTTCGCGTGCGTCGTTCGCGTGCGTCGTTCGCGTGCGTCGTCCGCGTCTGTCACACATCGGCAGCCGCCGGCAGCCCGCCGCTTAAGCGAAGTACAGGTTCGTAGTCACGTATTCCGGATCGCACGTAACGTCGATGCCGAGCGATCTGAGCGTCTGCTCGTCTCTGTCCGAAAGGATCGCCGTGCAGTGAGCTCTGCAGCCCCTGAGGCAAGGCAACTTTCCGATCGCCGTCTCCGCCATAGGGTTGATCGCCGCCGAGATCGTCAGCGCGTTCAGGATCTCCTCGCAGTTCAGGCTCGTCCTGTCCTGCTTCAGCACTTCGGTCTTCAGCTCCTGTATGCTCGAGAGCACCGAAGGCGTTATAAAGTGGATCTCGTCCGCGATGCCCGAAAGCTTCTTGACCGCGTTCAGTATCGCCGCCGCCGCGGCAACCATCCTGCGCGAGCTGCGTCCCGTAATAAACGAGCCGTCCGGCATCTCGATCGCCATAACTACGACGTTTTCGTACTTCTTCCCGAGCGAGCGCTTGTATTCGGCGTACTCGCGCGCCGGCGCCACGACCAGTCTGTCCTCGACCTTCAGGCCCATTTCGTCCATCAGGAGTTTCGCCCTCTTCAGCGCCTCCTCGTTGATCTTGCCCTTCTTGTAGTCGCACTGCGCGATAATGTATCTGCGGATGATCTCCTGCTTCGCGGCCTCGCGGCACACCTCGTCGTCGATGATGCAGAAGCCCGCGCGGTTAACGCCCATGTCGGTCGGCGACTTGTACTCGGACTCCTCGCCCGTAATCTTCTCGATGATTCTCTTCACTACCGGGAACACTTCGAGGTCGCGGTTGTAGTTGACCGTCTTCTCGCCGTACGCCTCCAGGTGGTAGGAGTCGATCATGTTCACGTCCTTCAGATCCGCGGTCGCCGCCTCGTAAGCCACGTTCACAGGGTGCTTCAGAGGCAGGTTCCAGATCGGGAACGTCTCGAACTTCGCGTAGCGCGCCTTTATGCCGCGGCGGTAGTCATGATACAGCTGCGAAAGGCTCGTCGCGAGCTTGCCGCTTCCGCCTCCCGGGCCCGTAACTACTACCAGCGGTTTGGTCACTTCGATATAAGGGTTCGCGCCGTAGCCCTCGTCGCTTACGATCGTGTCGACGTCGGTCGGGTAGCCCTTTGTAAAGCGGTGTGTGTACGTGCGGATGCCGCGCCTGTTGAGCTTGTTTATGAACATGTCCACCGCCGGCTGGTCCTCGTAGCGCGTCACAACCACGCTGTTGATCTCCAGCTCGTACTTTCTGAACATGTCGATGAGGCGCAGGACTTCGAGGTCGTACGTGATGCCGAAATCCTGGCGCGTCTTGTTCGTCGTTATATCGCCCGAGTAGATGCAGATAATGATCTCGGCATGGTCGCGCATCCTCTGCAGCAGCTTGATCTTAGCGTTCTCGTCGAACCCCGGCAGAACGCGCATCGCGTGCTTGTCCTGCACCAGCTTGCCGCCGAATTCGAGGTACAGTCTCTCGCCCTCGCCTTCGTTTATGCGCTCGAGGATGTACTTCGACTGTTCCTCGATGTACTTGTGAGCGTCAAATCCGATCTTTTTGCCCGGCATCGCCTGATTGTCCATTTCCACACCTTCTCTCAGTTCACGATTCTTTAAAACGTTTATACGCGGCCCGGAGCCACCCCTGCGCACCCCGCGCGGATAAAACTACACCAATAATTCCATCGCCTTTGCCAGCTGCCTGTCGTCGTCAGGATTGCCGTACATCTGCGCCGAAAGTTCCTTTTCGATCGCGCGCATCGTCGAATAGTCGATCACCGCGTACGGATAGAGCCCCGCTCTCTGCTGGAACTTCTTCACCGCCGCGATCGTTTTCGCGTCCATGACTCCGGTCAGCTCAACGTCATATCCGAGAAGCGCCAGCCTCTGCTGAGCCGCGTAAACGTTCAGATCCGACTCGCCCGCCTTCGGCTTCGAAGTCTCCTTCAGCGGCGCGAACGCCTTGTATTTTTCAATCATCTCGTCCGCGTTCTCAGCCGCGTTCAGAACGACGTGATCCGGGACCACTCCGACCTCGTTGAGCTCCTCGCCCATCGGGCCCCTGAAGTAGTATTCCGAAAGCTTGAAGCGCTCGCCCGTGTCCAGCGTTATAACGTGCTGCGCCACGCCCTTTCCGAACGTCGTGGTGCCCACGATCTCCGCCAGGCCGTTGTACTTCACAGCCGAAGCGACTATCTCGGACGCGCTCGCCGTAGTCCCGTTCACCAGCAGCACGTACGGCTCGTCCATCGCCTCCGCAACGGTGGCCTTGTAAGTCTTGACCAGGCTTCCCTGCTGCGAGAGCGTGCCGATGTTTCCGTAGCGGATCAGCTGGTCCGCCACCTCGACCGCCTGCTCCACAAACCCGCCCGGATTGTTTCTCAGGTCGATGATGAAGCGATCGGCGCCCATCTCCCTCAGCTCCGCGAGAGCCGTGCGGAACTCGGCAGAGGAGTCCTCGTCGAAAAGCGAGATCTTTATCAGGCCGATCGTAGTTCCCGCCATCAGCTCGACGCTGACAGAGTCGCTGCCCGCGTTGGTTACGTAGTCCACGAAATCGGACATCTCCTTCTCGCTCGCGTAGGTCAGGCTGTACTCGTCGCCCAGCGATTCCAGAAGGCCCTTCATAGCGCCTTCCATGAGCTGCTCATAGTTGACGCTGTCCTTGTAATGCTCGTGTATATATTCAGCCGCGGTCTTTATCGCGCCGAGCTTCCAGCTCAGAAGCGACTCCTCCGCAGCCGTGTTCGCCGCGAAAACCGTCTGCGCGCCCGCGAAAACGAGCGACGCCGCGACGGCCAGCGCGGTAAGTTTTCTCTTGTAGTTTCTCATCATCCCGATCCCGGTTCTGCCTGCTTTGTGCGGCTGACATACTTGTTTTTGCGGCCGGCATGCCTGTCCGCTGCCCCGGCCGGCCCGCGCCTACTTCAGTTCGATATTCAGCAGGTTGCGCGCCTCGCTCACACCCTTCAGGCTCATGTTGTAGTCGATATCCACGGTGCCCTTGTCGTTCTCGTCGATCCTGTTCTCCAGGCTGTTCGTGAGCACCTCAAGCTCAAGCGGTCCGAACGGCGTCGCGTACACGCATCTGTAGCGCTTGCCCTTCTCGAACTCGAGCACAGTAGTGTCCTCGATGTCCGGGCCCGCGCGGCGCATGCGCACCGAATCCTTGCCCAGCTTAAGCGTAGTCACACAGCCCGGAAAACCCGAAAACTCGCTCTCGTCGTAGCGCACGTAAAGATTGCCGTGGCGCTTGTAGAGCTTGCCCTCGGTCATGAATTCCATCATATCCTCGGCAGTGTTGTCTATGATCTGCTTACCGGTTATTTTTAGCGTTATATCTCTCATAGCCCAGTTCGATCACTCTCTCGACCTGTTCGGGGTAAGGCACGCCGACCTCGGCGAACAGCGTCGGGAACATACTGTACTTAGTGAATCCCGGCATAGTGTTGATCTCGTTGATAAACACCTCGCCGGTCGTCTTTTCGACGAAGAAATCGCAGCGCGCCAGGCCGCTGCAGTCCAGCGCCTTGTACGCCTTCTCCGCTATAGCGCGGATCTTCTCGCTCGTCTCCTCCGGGATGTCCGCCGGCACCTGAAGCGTCGTGCCCGCGTCGTCCGAATACTTCGCCTCGTAGTCGTAGAACTCCGCGCCCGGGATGATCTCGCCCGTGCACGCGACCTCCACCTCGGCGTTTCCGAGCACGCCCGTCTCCACCTCGCGGCAGTTCACCGATTCCTCGAGGATCAGGCGGCGGTCGTACTTGACTGCCGTCTTCATCGCGGCCAGAAGCTCAGCCCTGTCGTGCGCCTTGGTGATGCCCACAGACGAGCCCATGTTCGCCGGCTTCACGAAAATCGGATAGCCCAGTTCCCGCTCGGCTCTTTCGGCCTCCGCGGCCGGATCCTCCGCGAAATCCTCCGCGGTCACGAGTATGAACCTGCAGGTCGGAAGCCCCGCCTGAAGGAACATCTGCTTCGCGATGATCTTGTCCATGCACGCCGCGCTCGCCAGAACTCCGCACCCCGCGTATGGCATCCTCAGCATCTCGAAGAGGCCCTGGATAGTGCCGTCCTCGCCGTTAGGTCCGTGGAGCACCGGGAACGCGAACTCCGCTACTTTAGGCAGATCGCCCGGATTGAACGGCTGCGCCGTCTTCTCCCAGCTTCCGTCCTCGATGTCGCTTATCGGTCCGTCGAAGCGGAACCACTCGCCCTGCTTGTTGATGCCGATCTGCACCGGCTCGTACTTCTCTCTGTCGATCGCTCTCAGCACAGACGCCGCCGACAGGCGCGAGATCTCATGCTCGCCAGAGCGTCCTCCGAAAATCACCGCGATTTTTTTACTCATATCGTATGCCAATCCTCAAAGTAATACGCGGCCCGTACCCGCGGGCGCGGGCCGCCGTTTTTTCTGTTTAAGCCGCGGCGCCTCCCGTTCCGTCCGCTTTACAGACCGTCCGGGCACCGCATTTGCCGCCGGCTATTCAGCCGTCTCGTCAACGGCTTCTCCCGCCGCTTCCTCAGCCTCGGCCTTAGCCGCCTCAAGCTTCTCGAGTACCTCCGCAGGAGCCTGCGCCTTCAGCAGGTCTCTGATCTCGGTAAGGAGATCGGACTCGCTCGGACCTGCAGGTTCTTCAGGAGCCTCTTCAACCGGCTTTTCCATCTTCTTCTTCGCGCTCATGATGAACTTCACAACGAGGAATACGCAAAGCGCAACCAGGATGAAGTCGATTATCGTCTGTATGAACGCGCCATAGCCGATGGCGGCCTCAGGCTTCACGATCTCGCCCGCGGCGTCGGTTACAGCCGGGCTCAGGATGTACTTAAGATCCGCGAAGTTAACGCCCGCGAGCGCCACGCCGATAGGCGGCATGATGATGTCGTTTACTATCGAGGTCACGATCTTTCCGAACGCGCCGCCGATAACAACGCCGACAGCCATGTCGATAACATTGCCCTTAAGAGCGAATTCCTTAAATTCTTTCCACATATGATCCTCCGTTCCGCAGGCGCCTCCGGCAGCTCTTTTCCGTCCTGCCGGCACCCGGCGGGCTCAGCCCGCGCGGCATGCGTCCGCACGTAAAAACGTTTGAATTATAATAACGATTTATTTTAGCACAGCCGGACGCTTTTTTAAAGAAGGCACAGCGACATAATGCAAAAAAAGAAGGCGGCGCAGCTTTCCGCTGCCCGCCCGCGTATTCGGTTGGGTTTCTTCTGCAGTTCCGGCCGTTTCCGCGCCGCCTGCCGACGCGCCCGGCTATTTCTGGTTCTTCTGCCAGTTCCACGCGTCGCGGCACATCTCATCGATGCCGCGCTCCGCCTTCCAGCCGAGCACCCGCTCCGCCTTCGAAGGATCCGCGTAGCACGAAGCGATATCTCCCGGCCGTCTGCCGACGATCTCGTACGGTATCGCCACGCCGTTCACGCGCTCGAAAGTCTTTACGAGGTCCAGCACGCTGTATCCGTTGCCCGTGCCGAGATTGAAGACCTCGCAGCCGGCGCGGCCGCCCGCGGTTTTTTCCGCCGCGCCCGAAGCACCGCCCGCCGACGCGCCCGCGCCCTCGATATACTTCAGCGCCGCGATATGGCCCTTCGCCAGATCCACCACGTGGATGTAGTCGCGCACTCCCGTGCCGTCCGGCGTCGGGTAATCGTTGCCGTACACGCTCAGCTTCGGACGGATGCCCGCCGCGACCTGCGTTATATACGGCATCAGATTGTTCGGGATCCCGTTCGGCTTCTCGCCGATCAGCCCCGACTCGTGCGCCCCGATCGGGTTGAAATACCTGAGCAGCACCACCGACATCGCCGGATCGGCCGCCGCCGTGTCGCGCAGGATCTGCTCGATCATATACTTAGTCCAGCCGTACGGATTGGTGCAGCCGAGCGGCCCGGATTCCTCAGTAAACGGAACCTTTTCGACCAGGCTGTACACCGTCGCCGACGAGCTGAAGATGAACTTCCTGACGCCGCGGCGCTTCATCGTCTCCAGCAACGTAAGCGTCGAGTCAAGGTTGTTGCGGTAGTATTCCAGCGGCTTTTCGACCGACTCGCCGACCGCCTTGAAGCCCGCGAAATGCAGCACCGCGTCGATGCCTCCCGCGCCGTCGTACGAAGCGAAAAGCGCGTCGACCGCCTCCGGATCCGCCACGTCGATCGCGCTGAACTCCGGCCGCCTGCCCGTTATCTTTTCTATCCTGTCGATAACCGACGCCTCGCTGTTCGAGAGGTCGTCCGCTATAACGACGTCATATCCGGCGTTTATCGCCTCGACCGCGGTGTGCGAGCCTATAAAGCCCGTGCCGCCGGTCAGTAAAATCCTGCTCATGCCTACAGCCCTTCCACCAGTCTCTTCGTCTCGTTCTTGTACGCGTCCACGCCCGGCTGATCGAACGGATTCAGGCCGAGGCCGTACGCCGAAAGCGCCGCCGAGATTTCGAAGAAATAGATCACCTGGCCGAGGTGGTACTCGATCAGCTTAGGGATCGATACTATGCCCACGGGAACGCCCGCCTTCGTGTGCGCAAGCACAACGCCCTCTTCAGCGCAGTCGTTGATCTGCTCCAGCGTCTTGCCCGCGTACGGAGCGCCCGCGGATTCCGAGATCACAAAGTCATGGCGCTTCGCCACTACCGAGATCAGCGTCTCGTAGAATATCTGGTGGCCCTGCTGTATGAACTGCCCGATCGAGTGCAGATCGCGCGAGAAATTCAGCGTAGTCGGGAACGCGCCCTTGCCCTCTTTGCCCTCCGACTCGCCGAAGAGCTGAACCAGCCAGAGTCCCAGGTATCTGAGGTTGTTCTCGAAATACTCAAAGATTTCGACGTCCTTGCCCGACTTCTGGAGCGCCAGACGCGCGACCGCATATTTAATAAGCTCGCCGTTGTCCCAGCCCGGATCCTCAGCCATAGTCTTCGCTCCACGCAGAAGCTCGCTTATGTCGTGGCCAGCGACCGCGATCGGCAGAAGGCCTACAGGCGAAAGCACAGAGTACCGTCCGGCGATGTCATCCGGCACCGGGAACGATTTGAAATGCTTGGTATTCACTTCCTCGCGCAGAGTTCCCTTCAAAGCGTCCGTGATCACGTATATGCGGCGGCACGCTTCGTCGATGCCGTATTTCGCGAACATCCTGTCCTTAAGGATCGAGTACGACAGAAGCGGTTCGGTAGTTCCGCCGGACTTCGAGATCACGCAGAGGCACGTCGACTCCGTGTTCATTCGCTGGATAAGCCGGTCGAGGTGAGACGCGCTCATATCGTATCCCGCATATACTACTTCCGGGCAGTACGGTCGGCTCTTGTTGAGCGCCTCGATAACCGCGCGCGAGCCCAGATACGATCCGCCGATACCCACAACGATAAGCAGCGTGCACTTACCCTGAATCTCCTTGGCGGTCCGCTCGATGTCGCCAAGCAGCGCCTCGTTGAACTTCGAAGGAAGGTCCACCCAGCCCGTATTCGGCTCCGCGCCGCCGCGCAGCTTCTTTAAGTTCGCCTCGGCATCCGCCGTCAGGTCGCTGAACTTACTGTAGTCGACTGAATAGCCGGTTACGTTGATTTTCATGTTGAATGCTCCTCAAACAGAGAATTACCTTTTCACTTTCGATTATATCAAATCTTACTTGCAAAAACGCAGGAATTACAATAAATCCGAATACAATTCGCTCCTGTATTCCCCGCGCGCGTACAGTTCTTTGAAATTCTGTACAACAGACGCTTTATCCTCTTTGTATGTAACACCGAACCAACGATCATCTGTAGGCAATACGGATACTTCTTCGCCGTTCTTAAGCAGTTCGTCCACGATTAAGGGCAGGAGATACTCATCCTTAAGCGGATCTTTCATGGAGTACAGGAACACCGGGAATCCTCCTTGCAGGACGTCTATGAACGATTTGGGGAGACACCAGAAGTTCATCGAAACGAGGCTCTCCGGATCCAGTTCTCTGCCGTCCGCGA